>Ga0099824_1001313_pt1 | contig 34512 bp, 8 predicted proteins | sample SiratrowhiteBW_FD_76837 | JGI IMG/M metagenome (GOLD analysis project Ga0099824, IMG submission 76837) | Root nodule microbial communities of legume samples collected from California, USA - Siratro white BW | ecosystem: Host-associated > Plants > Roots > Nodule | place: USA: California... | reverse complement strand
TTATATATATATATATATATATATATAATGCCTGATGTAAACTATGTATCAAATAGTTTAAAATTAATATAAATTTTATATACATGATTTATATAAAATTAGGTTTTCTTAATCTAACACTAATTTTTGAAAAATAATATTATCAAATTGAAATGATAAATAATATAAAATTTTTTATAAATAAAAATCATGTTAGACATTATTTTGAACATTGACGTCGCAACTGAACTAATAATTCAAGGTTCAACAATCATATGTCATTACATGAAACAACCATTAAAAATAAAAAATAAGAAGAAAAAACAAACATAGGAGACCAAACCAAATCTATGCTCGGAAACATACAAAACAAACTCAACAAAAGGAAATAAAGAGAATTGATACCTATTGTGAAAAGAAATCTAAACTATAATATTAAGAGGAAGAGAATTGAACTACTTTAAGTACAATTTATTATTAATCCCAAAATTAACTAGCCTATCCACTCAGTGATTACCTTCACCATAAATGTGAAATATGTTAAACTTCATATCCTCACAACTCTTCATGCATTTCCTCCATCTACCTATATAAAGAACCATGAAACAACTTAAGGGAATGAAAAACCTTGATAGACCAAAGAATCACTCTCAAACCACATTATTAGAACAACTAGCTCTAAAAAGAGGAGGTTGAATAGAACATGTAGATTCTTTTTCGAAACTCACTAGACTAGATTGTCTAATGCAAGCAAGGCAAATAACACAATAAAGTCTATACTGTTTCACTCCCAAAACATGGGCTACGTCCAGTTTTCCTTTAAGCACACAATTTAAGAGGTTTTACTAATCAAACAAATTAATTACAAAAAGTACACCAACCTCTCTAGGTTATCTCGGACATATTAACCTCTCCAGTTTAACCTACCTACTTTGTTTTATATTTTTATTGGTTATTCTAAATACTTTGTTTATATTACTCATGTCGTTTTGAAATATTTTTTTTCTTTATCACATTATTAGTTTTGTCATTTTTTACTCTTGGTTTAGCCTATTTCTTGATTTTATGCTTTTTAGCTTGTCTTTAAAATTCCTTGGTTTTTTCTTAGAGTTTTAATTTTCTTGATCTCTTGAGTTGAGTTTATATTTGTTACAGTTATCACTTTGAGTGTAAAATCTTGATGAATTGATTGAGAGTTATTCTTAAGAACTAAACAAGGATTTGATTTGAGTGAGAGTGCATAACTTTTCAAGAGTGATATGAGTGAATTGAGTGTAAACACTTAGGAAGTAGTGAGATCCATATATTTTGTTTTTTTTTTTTTATAATTGTGCTAATTGTTTGTATTTGTAGATATTTTTGAATTTTTCCAAGATGGATGGCATGTTAAGAGCAGAAAGTCAAATTTCCACATTTGGATATAAAATTGATCCTAAATCATATTTTGCATGGGAGAGAAATTTTGAAAAACTTAGTCCATTAATTATTAATTGTAGTGATTTTCATATTGTTATTTGTGTTATTCTAGGTTTGTAGGATATGCTAGTAAATTGTGATATCAAAGAGAAAAAGAATTTAGAGAAAAGGTAAAAGACCTATAAAAAAAAGAAAATGGAATTGAAAAGAAGGTTTATAACAAGCATAAAGAGGAAATATGAGAATGAAAAGAGAGAAAAGAAGACAAAGAAATCAAAGAAAGAGAGGAAAAGTGAGGAAAAAAAAAAGAAAGATAAAAGAGAGAAAAGGAGGAGAAAGAAAGAAAAGAGAAAGAAGAAAAATTTTGTTAGGAAAAATCAAGAGAAGTGGAAAAGTTTATCATAACACACTTACAAACATGATTGAGAAAGAATTATCCAAAGGGACCATAAAACTTTAAACTTTTCTCCTCCTTTAAATCATGATTCTAACTTTTCATTGAAAAACATTCCTAACTTGTCTCCATTGTATTGCTTAGATAAAACTTGCATATTAAAGAGTAATGATAAAAATAATCTAGACAAGAAAAAGAGATAAAAGTTTTTTGGAAATAAATAACTATATTCTTAATGATTTGCCCTCTTCTTTTTTAGTTAATTGTAACAATTCTTAAGAGGGGACTACAAAACTTTATACTTTTCTTCTCCTTTAAATCATGATTGTAACTTTTCATTGAAAAAAAAATTTGTAACTTATCTCCTTTTTCTTTTATTACTTATAGAAGACTTGTATATTAAGGAACAATAACAAAAATAATATGGATAAGAAAAAGAGATAAAAAAAAGTTTGGAAATAAATAAATATATTTTTAATTATTTGTCCTTTTGTTTTTTAAATGATTGTATGAACATCGAGGAACAATTCTTCTTAATTTTTATTACTTACGAGGATATATTTCTCTAGTGTGCCTATAAATAAAATATTTATTTTGAAATTGTTTAATGTGTTTTTCAGGTTGGATTTTCTATCTTGGAAGAAGATTTCTAAGCATATTGATAATAAGAGATTTTTGTCTTAAACAAATTTTTTTTTGTTTTGAATTATTTTAGATATGAGTTTGGTTTAGAACTCATGTTTATATGTTTGTTTGCAGGTAATAAAGAACTAAATTCGAGATCGAATTTTATTCAAGAAGGAGGGTATGACAATATCATGGATTTGACCTTCTTAAGGATCACAGAGTAAGCTTTAAGCTAGAATATTTTTCTTTTTTGTATTTTGTGTAAATTTTAGTTTTGTAATTTTTTTTTGTCTATTTGTTTGTATTGGGCCTTTTTTCTTTCTAACTAAAGATTTTTTAAGTTTTAATTTTCAAGAGGAGTGATTCTTCCTTCACCTTCATGACGACTTCTTGCACCTCCATACTAATTGCAATTTTATCAAATTACCCTTTTAAAATTTGTTAAAAGTCAAGGTTACCCTTCCTCCTCCTTCTTCACTCTCAGCCGCACCTCTCATCTCACATCTCCATCACCGGCGAGTGTGCACCTCCATACCAGCATTCCTATCTCTGCCTTCTTCCACGTCCATCATTTTCTGCACTTCTGCCTTGTTCCACGTCCACCATTTGCTGCACTTCCACCATAGCTTCTCCTCTCTCTGCGAAGTGAACAAGCACACGCACCAAGCACCACCAAATCCACCCTGTATTGTCAATTGTATCATCAATTGAAGTAAAGGTAAGGTGTGTTGTATGTTTAATTTCAATTTAGAGTGAATGATTTAGGATTTGGTGGCAAAGGACGCCGGTGGTGCAGGTTTATCGTCGGAGAAGAAGTATGTTGCGGGTTGGGTAACCCGCAATGTATTTGAATTTACGAATGCATTGCGGGTTACCCAACCCACAACGTATTTTTATTTTGAAAATATGTTGCGGGTTGTGTAACCCGCATTTTAGTATTTTGTTTGTGCATTTTCAATATTCTTTACTTTGTTTCAGAAGTATGGCAAGAACTAGAGGAGGTCGAGAGAGACCGACAGCCTCTGTAAGGCGAGGAGACAAACGTGATAAAGCTGTTGAGGCAGGGGGATTCCCAGGTGGTCCTTCTGATTGTTCTGTTTTGGTTAGTTACCCGAATTATATTGCGTTTAGACTATGGAATGGTAAGGGTAAGATATTTACAAATTTCTGTATTGTGTTGGTGATTAAACTATTGGATTAAATTTAATTAGTTACATGAGTATTAGGAATATGAATTGTATTTATTTGTTTTGTATAGAAACAGGGAGAATTGAGATTGGTCTCCCATGGAAGAAAATTTAATAAATTTGACATTCCTTGCCTAAGAGTTTATGCTATTGTAGAAAATTCTAGATTGCTACCTCTTTGCAGGATTGCCTATGAAGTTGTTGAAAAAGGCTTAATTACAGCCTTTGTTGAGAGATGACACCGAGATACAAACTCATTCCATCTGCCTGTTGGAGAAATGACGATCACATTAGACGATGTGTCGTCTATTTGCATCTTTCTGTTGTGGGACAATTCCCAACATATGATGCTTTGGATTATAATGCTGCCAAGAATATGCTGATGGAATTATTATGAACATCACAAACTAATGCAAATAAAGAGTTAAGAAGAAATAAGGGTGCCTAAGTGAGACTAGGTAGGTTGAGGGAGGTTTATGAAATTGACCAGTCATGGGAGTGTGCTGCTAGAGCTTATTTACTACATCTGTTAGGGTTCACTATATTTACAAATAAGAGTGCAAATTGGGTTTCTGTCTGTTATCTTGCATTGTTTAGAGACCTTGACATGTGTGAACAGTGGGCTTGGGGAGCGGCTATTCTGACATTCATGTATGAGCAGTTAGGGTACACTATATTTGCAAATAAGAGTGCAAATTGGGTTTCTGTCTACTATCTTACATTGTTTAGAGACCTTGACATGTGTGGACAGTGGGCTTGGGGAGATGTGTATGAGTAGTTAGAGCAGTAAAGGGATGCATGGGTGATACAAGATAATTTAGAAGCTTTCTTACTATTATTATTACTTCTTGCATTAACAATATACAACGGTTCTTATTACTATATTTCCGTTATATTTGTTTCAAAAATACTCTACAAATATATTTAAATATTTAATAATTTCATTTTGTAATATTTAAAGTAAATATTTTACATATATATATTTAAGATTAAATTTTCCAACTACATTGTTTATTTTATTCCTGTAATATGTTTTAAGTTGTGAGCAGAGATGATGAAAAGAAAAGAGGATTCGTTGGATAAAAGACGTTGGTAAAGATTTATTTGTGTAATTTAATATAAATAATTAGAAAAGATGGTGATAAGTATGGATACATTGTAAAATAATATGACATTTAAAAAACGAAAGGGACGGGGTTTCGTAGAGAAGAGACGCCAAGTTATAACGCGAGCCCACTTGGTAATTGCGACGTGACTTGTTTAAAGGGAAGTGCCAAATGTGGAATAAGGTCCACGTGGTATTATGTTGACGCAGATGTTGTTCGGCTAGAAACGGCAGCGTTTCTGACACCCCCTATGTGCTACTTGGTAATGGACCCACGCATTGAACTCTATTATCCAACCATGGTCCCACCACACACAAAGTGCCACCCACCCCATTTCATTCGTTCAACTCTCTTTGTCTTTCATTCATCCCCTCTCCTCTTCTTCCCATTAATTCCCCTCCCATCACTGATTTTGAAACTTCAACAAACGAACCCTACTTTTGTACTTCCCTTAATTATTTGTCTCTTCTTCCATTCATTTTCTCTTTTTTTCCCCTTTATATAATAAACCAAATACATATAATTCAATTGTCACATTTATTTGTCTCACATTCTCTTTCATCTATCAAAAAATTATATAATATCTTCTTCTTTTTTCATACTCTTTTTAAAATATGTGTTCGTTATATAATCTATAACAATTAATAAACCCATAAATATAAAATTAAAATTACATAAACAATAAATTTTTAACTTAATAAGATAACATAACATGATTGAAATGTGAATGCAAAGATCCGACATTACCTATGTTGCTAATAGTTAAGTTTTATTCGAGTGTCAATCTTTTGTTAAGCATAACATGAGAAAAATAAATGGGACATGTCATTTGAGTCCTAAACACATGCATGCTAATGTATTTTAAAGCAACATAGGCTCACACAATTAATAATCTTAACCAAGTGATCTAGGATTTGAATCTTTGTTTTAACACAAGTTTAGTTATGGAATAGATCATTAAAGGAGAGGCATGTCTATTTTGTTTGTGTTAAGGTCTTCCATTACATTAGTGATTATTTTCTACAACGAATAGTTTATACCAATGCCATGATTTAGGAAAAAAATGATGTAATTTATATATCTGCATTTTTGTTGCAAATCTCATCAAACCAAGGGATTCGAAGTTGAAAGTAGTTTAGATGGTAGAGTAGTCTATTGTGACATTGACCAAAATTAGGGTAAAATGGAGCTAGTATCGGAGAACAAAGACGTACGTAGCTGTCTTCCCTTTAATATTGTTTCTAATTCCATACATGTGGTAGTTGCATGGCAAATGCTATTTTATTCCAGATGTGAAAATATGATGGTGTGACTGAACACAAGGACTTGTTGTGGCCCAACACAAAAACAAAAGCTCTTCCACTTCTAGCGTCCTTCCCTAGTTGCATTCCAAAGAAAATTTCAAAGCTAAAAGCAAGCCATAGAGGTAATGGCTGTTGAAAGATAAATGTAAAAATTAGAATATCCCTTGTAATGACTTTGTCACATTCCTTGTTTGCACCAAAGACGAAAAGTGGTACAAACTCTATGAGGACTTTGTTCATGTTCGTGCGTCTCGTGAAATTTTTCACTAAAAATATACGTATACCAGTGCATTCACTTTCACGTAATATATTTTCAAAAGGTTAGAAGATAAAGGAAATATTGTTTGTTCCATATGCAGTTCATAGAAAAGTACGATTATGTTATGTGTAAATTTGAAGTATAAACAAAAACTAAGTTTGCATTGGTGAGTCTTGTGTTGGGGTTATGATTTGACAATGAGCATCACACACACAGGTGAAGGACAAAGTACTAATAAAGTGTTTGACGGTGGGTAGATTGTGCAAATTAAAGCCGCACCATGTGGCCCACTATATATATGACTCATGACTGCAAGAGTTTCATTGGATTCACACAGTTTTAAGGCATAACATTCTTACAGTAAAATTTCTGTATACACTAGATTACAGAATTTTCTCCTTAAGTTTTATGAGATTACATATTTTTTTTTGTAAGATATAATATTTTTAAACGAGTAAGGGTTTGATATGATATGTAATTTTAATTAATGAGGTAATATTTTTTTAAAACAATTCACTACAAAAATAATTGAAATACAGATAAAATCTATATGTAATTTGTTCGTATGTAATTTATATACATATGTAATGTATATACATACGAGCATATGAAGAGTTGCAGAAGGCAAATGAGGAACTGTAACAAATCTTGAGAGTACGAACTACAAACTCTATTTCAAGATTTTTTTGAACTTTCTAAATTATTGTCGATTCTTAGTCTTTTATGTATAATGTGAAGAGATATGTTGAAGATTTCACATTGACTAAAAAAAATATTTTTTAATAATTTATAAATAAGTATAAATCTCATCTTATAAGTCAGTTTTATAAGATTGATTTAAACTTAAAATTTATTTTTAATATTTTATAACAATGACTTTGAGTATCTTTTAACATAGTTGCACGATTATATAAGAATCAAAAACTCAAGCACACTACCATCAACCTTCTTTAAGCGACCAACATATGACTTGAGCAATATCCTGCCAAAGGTAAAAGAGTTAAAAGAATAAGAAAACAATAGAAAAGATAGTCCCGCAGCTTCCAATTCATCAAAGTCGATCTTTTATATTGTTTTAGAATTCCAAGTTTACACTTAACAATATATATACTTCAATTTATTCGAAATCATGTCCTTAAATATCCATATACTAACTTCAATATACATATATTTAACATTTTAATCAAAATAAGTTTCACACTTCTAAACAACAAAATCATTGAATAGAAGCAACAATTAACTTCTCTTACCTTAATTGAAACATTTCTACTAACCAAGCTTCTTTTTGACTCTTTCAGAATCTAATCCAGTAGCTTTTAAAAATAAAATTCTACAGCAACAACATCTTCTTTTAACAACCCATTTAAAGAGTGTTCGCACTTGCCATTTAATACATTATATAAAGTGACTCTTAAAACTTGAAAATAATGTCACTTTAAATTGTTGTAATTTTTTTTAATTAAAGACCACCTTCAATATACATAACATTAGATCTAGATCTCATTATTATCATTATCACATGACTTTTTGATATTTTGAATTATCGTAATTTTTTATAATATATATATATATATATATATATATATATATATATATATATATATATATTAAACTGATGGTATAATTTTGATTGTATAAAATATTTTTAATTATTTTATTTAATCTGACTCTTTAAAGTTGACAAATTTATTTAAAAAATTGTACGGAGTAGAATATATAAACAAATAAAAGAAAAATATAAGAGAAAAGAGAGGAGAAGTTCTAATATAACTAATATAACTTGTTCTACGAAAATAAACATAATTATGTGTGATATGTTTTAAAAGACAAGCAAAAGTTGTTTTACAGAAAAGAACTAAAGTATCTCAAACATTTAAATCAATTACATAAAAACCTAATTTTATTGTTTTCCTTATCCATTTGCTTTGGACAATGTTCTTATGTTAGTGAGTAATGGAGCAGTACTGGCAACATTTGATGCTGGAATAAAATAAAAATTATATAATCAATTTCAATTAACAGCTACACATGGAAATTTCTTAACTCAGATAATTTTGAATCATTTAATTATATATACTTGATAAGTATGATCGAATGCAACAACGATATGAATCTTGCATCACAGTTTGCTATATTTGATTTAATAAAGTACGAATGATTTTATAAAATCATAAATTAATAAATAAGAGTCCTTTGCATTACATTATGGCATCCAATACTACTTGAATGATCATGCCCTCCTTCTTCTGTCACTTCAACCTTTCTACTTCTTTGTCTTTACCTTCCATGAATCAGATCTATCATTTCTTTAATGTAACTTAGCATACGCTTAGTTATAAACAAGAAATTTTTTTGCCTTTTGTGACACTAGCTTCGTTCTCATTGTATGCCATTGCATTGACCAAAACCACAATAAGTATGATGACATGCAATAAGATTACTACCATTTAACATGCATTCTTCATGCACAAGATCCAAGATATCCTAACATTGTGATGGTAAAATTAAGTAGATCAATGCCGTGCATATATAGCTATTGATAAATCCAAATTCATCTGGTGTGATAAATATAAGAACAACATCATTCAGTTGTTGAACCCCTCTCCTCTCCTACTATTAACGTAAGATATCTTAAATTTGGCAATGATACATACATTTGATAAACAAAAACATTATTTTCTAAACCAACTCCTCACTACTAACCAACTACAAACTCAAATAGTGGCCTTAATGAACATAAAACAAACCAACTAAAGTAAAAGGCCAACGAATCATAGTTTCCAAAAAGCGCAATTGAGGTTCATGTTCTGGCCCTTGTGTGAAAGGTCCACCATGGAGTTTATGATCTTTGAGAATGCTCAAATATGCGCTTCTTCTTCACTTAGGTCATGTGATTGGTAGTCGCTCTTTCCCAATCATGGAAACTTCTTCTCCTCTACCATTACCGCCATAGAACAGAGAGAGAGAGAGACGACAAGGTGTTAGCATTGTCGGAGTGATGGCAGATGAGAAAAAGATGGGAAGAAGTTGTCAATGTGACGCAGGCAATGGGGTTGTCGGAATGATGCAAGGGAAGAAGGTGATACAAAGGAAGTGGTTTTCCGGAGAGAGGGAAGGGTTGTTATAGAGGGAGAGAAAGAGACAAAGGGTGTACTGACAGCGTGGAGAAAAAGAATGGGATGAAAATTATTAGTCACCTTAATTATACTAAATATTCTATACCTAATAATAGTTATAAAAGGAGAATTTGGTTAATAATTAAATTAATTTTATTAATAAAGATTTAACTATAGTAAATATTCAAAAGGACTGTAAATAATTCTTGGAAGCATGAATAATCAAGTGAAAATGTCAATCTATTAATAGTTTAAAAATAACATGTGATAATTGCAAGTTTTAAAAGATACTTCTCTTCAAGAATTCATATAATTCTTCTTAAATTAAAATAGAGAAATTTTAACTTATCTCAAGTTTATCTAAATAGTAAAAAATTACAAATTTACATGTCTTTTAATCTTCTCTTTCATAACTTAGAGTATTTCTTTTATTAGTTTTTCTTAAAATCTTTCTTTTAATTTTTCTTTTTTATTTATCTTTATCATGCTTATTGTGTTTATTTCTTTTGATTCATTTTTTTCTATCATCAATAAATTCTTTTTTATCCTTATTTATATCATTCTTCTCGTTTAGAAGAAGATTTATACAGAAATTCAGAAGTGTCACAAAAAAAAAATTAGAAACTTTGAGGATATGACTTATACAATACTCCTCAAAGAAATCCAATATATACGCATTATTATTCATTATTTTTAAAACTTAAAATTTTTTGTACAATTCAACTAAATCACTTAATTAACATCTTTGTTTTAACCAGCATTCATGTTATAATTAATTCTAATGTTTGACCAATCAATATGAATGTAAATTAAATAATAAGTTTTAAAAGTATTTTAGTAAAAATATTTTGATTATATTTCATATATTAACTTTTTTTTTAGATTAGAACAAATGATGATAACATATGTCAATTAATTATAAGTCTTTTTAAGTAATATTATATACACAATATTTTAACTCCTGACGTATCATTTTGAAAGTATTAATTAACATATTAGAGAAACATAAACGACCATTTTTTTTTTTTTATGTAGATTACTTATGTAAATGTTTGTGAGATTTTTCTTGTAATAACACCGTTTTGGAAAAAATTTACACAAGTAGTACCATTTGGCTCATGAGAGACCGAATTCTCGGAAGGGTATTTCATATTTTTTTTTCGTAGTATAAGCTCCGTTCTTGGAAAGGGATTTTTCTTAAGCACAGTAGAGTGTGGAGTTGCAATTTTTCAGTGACTTTTTTATTTGAATGATATGGAAATAAACAAAATTTTCTCAACTGAAGCTAAAGTCAAGTTTTCACTTGATTTTATGGTTTCCAACAAGAAAAGCGTCCTGGAATTCGACTTCAAGAGGACCGAATATTGGATTTAAAGTTTATATTTCCTTCTAGTTTCAAATTTAAAATTACTTTAATTCTTTATACAACAAAATTATATTCAACCTTACATAATTAAATAACTATTTTACTTTCATTTCAAAATTATTCTCCCCATTTTTTAATTATATTTTTAAAAATATATTTTACCTACGACGAGTTTTTTAAATTTATTTTATTATACTTTATTTTTATTTTCTTCTTCCCCTCTCATCCCCTGTATGAAAGAAAAAAACCAGAACTCCCTCCCCCTATCACTTACGAGACCATCTTCATCCACTTCGCTCCAGTGCTGAAAATAAAGAAAAGTAAGTAAAAAGTGTTCTCGGAAGTCACTACCAAAAATCAAATTGTGGGAGAGTTACTAGAAACGTAAAAAAACAGGTGCAATTTCACTTTCACCGAAACCAATTTCAATCGTCCACTAAGTGCAAAAAGATAGAACTTCACATTGGTGGGGTACGTGAAACTAACACAAAAAATTGAAAGTGAAAATTGGAGTGTTGCTGAGCCGAATTGTCACTATATAGAGTGAGGAACATAGGAGGCATACTTGGATGCCACCATTCCAATGTTATCGGCCTGAGCATCATCGAAGTTCCAGCAGTTAAAGGATGCAGAACGTATTGATTTATTCTCTACGTAAGAGAGGGTGGTATGTGGATTTAGTGAAAACTCGGGAAGAACATATACTCCTTCTTAAAGCACAACCAAGAAAGAAAAAAAGTGAAACCATATCCATTGTCTTAAATTTGAAATTTCAGTGAATCTAGTCGTTCTTTTCTATATTTACTCCTCCTTTTCGTCTTCTCTTCTCCCTTTTTTACCATATCCTCCTCCTCTTTTTGCTCTTCTCTCTCTTCTTGTTATTTTTTTTTTCTCTTTTTTTCTTGTTCGGGTTGTCTATTGCATTTTTCAGTGTTCCCTTTCTGCCTTATCTTCTTTTATTCTCTCTTTTTTAGGTTAAGAATTAGGGTAAAGAACAAAATAGGGACAGTTTTATTCTCTCTTTTTTTAAGAATTAGAGTAAAGAAAAAAATAGGATTAAAATCAAACAATGGACATCACTTTATCTTTGTGGTTATTGATAGAATTTTTAAAATGACACAACATGTCACAAAATCATGTCACAAAATTGATGATGCATGTCACAAAATTGATGATGCATGTCATATTTGTAATTTTTTTTAAATAAGTGGTTAAATAATTTGAATTCCTAAGGAGTATTGTTTGTGACTAGGATTCTACGTCTTTAAGTTACTTTTGGAGAACCTTTGTGAGACAAGTTAAACACTAAACTCTTTTTTTCAATTACTTGTCACCCACAAATTAATGGTCAAACAAAAATGGTTAAAAAAAATTTAAGTTAACTTATGAAACATAAGATAAGAGTAGGAAACACATATATCTCATGTTGAGTTTGCATATAATAGAGTAGTCGTTCTATCACTTCTTACATACATTTTGAGATTGTTTACATGTTCAATCCTTCGACCCTTCTTGATTTAAATCAATTTATAAAAAGAGTTACATGTCAAGGTAAAAAATGAGATAGAGATGAAGGTGGCCTTTTCCAAGTCTAAAAAAATGAATAAAATAATACATATCGATTAAACCTCCTTAAGGAGTATGGTGTAAGTCCTAACTTTTAATGTTTCTGATCTTATTATATAGGACTTTTGAATTAAGTGATTTATTCTCTCTAAGGGGAGGATGACATAAATAGGGATGAACAAGTACTTGAGGAAGAAAGAGAAAAGGAGTTTACAAAAATTCAAACAAGAAGCATGGGAAACGAAAAGTAAAGAAGAAGAAATAAGAGAGATATTCAAGGAAGATTGACTAGAGGGAGACTCAAGGCCTTAAAAGATGATATTAGAGGATTGCTCTTAAGTAGTTTTTAGTTTTTAGAAAAACTTGAGAGAGGTTAGTACTTGATGGTTAGAACTTGAGAAACCATGATATTAATGTAGAGAGTTAGAAGTGTATTTGGAGCTTTTAAACTAGAACATGACATCACATGAGCACATGGGTTAATTGGACTCGTCCATTTGACTTCTCAAGTCTTCAAGACACAATTATAACCATTAGAACTCCACAAGTGGTTCCACATGTGGCTACTCCTTCAAGTTATCATTACTTTACACATGTATTCATTACATTTCTTTAAATTCAAGGAACTACTTGTACACACTCTCTATCTTCAAAATTCGATCAAGTGAAGGGAGAATAAGCTTGGACGTGAAGTCCTACATCACATCAGGTAAGTCATTTTTAGGCTAATTTGGGGTGTTTCTTCTCTCCACTTGGACGTCCGCTTTGAAGCCCTTTTAGTCCAACATTTTTGCTTCATTTAGTGCAAAGGGACTAGGTATATATTAATAAGGCCCCTAACCTCTTGTAACACTCACTTTGGTTAATGAAAATTGATTTGTTATAAGTTTGTCTTCTTGATCTTGTACAAAAAACAATATTACAAACCAATATTAATGTAGGCGGTGTAGAAAGTTCATGAATTTTTACATTTGTTCTTCAACCAATGTAAAATATACCAATATTACATTGGCTATAAACACAACCGACATAAAAGAATGTTAAAAATGCAAAAAAAATATACATATTACATTGATCGTAAGTTATAAGTGATGTAATAGAACTGGTGTAATATGAGACATTTTACATCATTTATACCTACAACAGATGTAATATATGAACTAGGAAGACATATTACATCAGTTGTATACAACCAATGTAAAAAATCACATATTACATCAGTTTAAGCTTGCAACTGATGTAATATGTATTTTTTTTTAATTTTATCAAATTTATTATTTTTCCAACCTGTAACAAACATACTAGAATATCAAGAAAATAAATTTTTGTCTTCTGAACATAAAAATTGTGCAAATGATAACTTAGAAAATTAAAGTCACAATAGCATAATCAAAAGTAATGAAAAGACAATGTCTATATACTACACATTTATAAATTATAACAAGTTATAATTTCTAATGTGTATAACTCATGTTTGACGAATTTCTTCAACTGTGTCTTTGTCGAGTGAACCAAACATCATTTGATTAAATAAATGTAAAGATTTAAAGTGTACTTACATCATCCATAGTTAAATAAGTGTGATGTTCAGTTGTTGATTATCGTGGATGATTTCAAAGACATCCTGTTTTAGTTATGTACAATAAAACTATACTCATATTAATAAAAATGGTTAAAGAGAATTTAACATAAATTTTTTTATATAATGTAAGGACTTCTGATGATGGGTTATAACTATAAGTATGAATTATGTAACATGCAATAGTTTGATAAGTCTATCATTGATGCAAGGAAATACCACAAAAGTTTTTAAAATTTTCTGACAAGTGTAAATATGTGAAATAAAAGTCAAAAATCTAAAAAAATACCTCAAAAACCCTAAGAAATATAATAAAAAAAAACTAATAATAAACGGTAGAATTTTGGAAAATTTTTGGATTTCAAGTCTCCTACAGGAATTACCCACCATATTACTTACCTCGTTTTGAGCAACTTTTATTTTTAATGTTCTTCAATCCAAGTTCTTTATCAAAAGTTATGACTATTTGAAGTTCTTTCATTCTAAATTTTGGCAACTCGAAATCTATGATAATTCTATAGAATGTAATGACTCAACTATCAAATACACACTAAATAAGTTACTACTAAAAAATTTGGATAAAAACAAATTTCTAACTACTTTTAATCAATTTTACAGAACCGCTAACCTATTATAAAGAGAAGCGACTAGCAACAAGTGATAAGGGCCAGGAGGTGGAATTAAGCGATGTTCACGGTTCACTGTAAAGATAGAGACCCACAGTAGTGTGCAATTGAAAGATGCAAATCAAGTAAAGTCATTGCTACAAAAGGAAACCTTTAGCTTCGACGGCGGGTCGGAGAAGATACCACTTGGAAAAGTAACATTGTCAATGGCAATTTTGTGAGATGTTGTTAGACTTGGGGCAACAAGTGACACTGGTGAGGAAACGAATAACAAAATGCAAAAGAGGAACAATGAAAGTAGTGCTAGGTTAAAATTCGATATTTGATTTTGGAGTCTTATCTATAATACATTGGTTACCCAAATAACAGATGCAATTGACCCCTACTATATTACATTGATTATTACAGGAACCAATGGAATAAGTAGCGTACTAAACAATTTTTAATTTTTTTTAAACATATACCACATATTACATTGTGATTGTAACAACCAATGTTATAAGTAGCAATTTTTCATTTTTTTCCAAATGAGTCTTCCTATACCACTTTCCACATCAATTATTAGCTACAACCGATGTTGTAACACTTTTCACATCGGTTATATTTTAACCGATGTAATTTGCCTTTGAATAATTAAAAAAATGCTACCGCATTTTTTTACAATGATTCTCTTTTAACCGACAAAATATCCTATTGTAGAATTCCTATTTTGAACTGGTAGAGGTCTTAAATAGGAAAAGTTTTAAGAATTTTCAATATGTTGTCGATTGAAGATGCTTCCATCACCCTTGTCCCCCATGTACAAAACAATTTTGAGTTGGATGAGATTTGAATTTCTTATAAGCATCCTTGTTTTTGCTTTGAAAGTCACTAAAGGAGTATTCTCCTATTTTCTTCTTTAAAGAATCTTTCTTGAAAGAAGATTCGTAAGTTTCTTCAAAAACTTAGTGAATTTAATAATTTTCAATCTCTCTTTGGAGTTTTTGTTGCAAGGTTGGGAGAAGGGTTTCATTATAATTGGGTTTGGAGAGGATATTTTAGAGGCATTAGGATTTTAAAAAAACTAGTTTTAAAACGGTGGAATAGGATTTTGGTAACAATTTATTTTGGTGATTGGAAGAAAGAACAACCCACAAAAGAGAAGAGCCGAAGAGAATTAATGAGACTGAATGAAATATATCCAATGATGGAGGACTATCTGGAAGAGTATACATTGGACCCTTTAACAAGGTCCATGGTTAAGAGGATTGAAGAAGAAGCATCCAAGAAGACTCTCATCCTTTGGACTGTAGATTATTAGAACTTCTCTTCGTTCTTTCTAGTCTCGTAAATTTGTAGATAAAATGTGTAAGAGTAGTTTCTTATTGTATTTTTTAGAGACATGTATTAGGCCCTAATTGGGCGTTCTTTTAGGCCTCACTTGGACAACCAAACCTAGGAGAGAAAATACATTTTTTAGCCAAACACTAGAACATGGGATAGTGTAGAGTAGAAGTCCCGCATCAAGTGGGATAGACCACTTTTATGCAAACCATGATCGATCCTTGTTTGCCACCTTAGGTGCACTGGTTTGCCTTAGTTTGCAACAACATTTAAGGGCTATTTTCAAGTCCTACATCATGTGTAGCAAGGTGGGCAAGACGAGCAAAGCATCTATATAGAGCCCATTGCCTCTTGCAAACTTTATCTTTGAATTGAACTTTAATTAATTGTTATAATGTTTATATCTTGTTTTTCTAAGGTCTCAAAAATGAAAGTATTCTTTTAGATTTTTCACCTCATAAAGAGAAATCATTTGTCAAGTTTTTTTTTTTTTTAAAAAACTTGATAAAGGTTTAAAAAAAAAATTATGTCTACAATATTTCGAAGATGCTTCCATCAACTCGTTAGGAAAATCGATGGGGAAAAATCTAGGAAGATTCAAACACACAATGAGACCTAATCCAGGCATACACACAAAAAATTGACGTCACTTTCAACCTTCAACCTAAAACCTTAAGACATTGGATTAGTGAGTCTTCTTTGTTATATGTTGCTCAACTTTCTTATTTTTACTCAATCTGAGACTTAGACTCACACATGGACACCTAAAAATCTCTCCCTCAAGTGAGAATCCTTCTTCCACTTTGGTACACTCCCCTTGAGCGAAAGTATTTTTAAACATGAGTACCTCACTCACAAATGACCATCACTTGTACCGACGTTCACTCACTTAACGGGACACACTTGCCTAAACCTTTGTCAAGAAGACTTTCAATATAAGGATTAAATTGTACCTGTTTGAGCCAGTCACCGTCACAAACCATTGGCTCTAATACCACTTGCTAGAAAAATAGAGAGGGAAAAACTTAGGGATATTCAAATACAATGAGACCTGAGTCATGCCTACACAAGAAATTGAAGTCACCTTTAATACAAAACCTTAAGACATTAAGTTATGTCACTCAACTTTTCATTTCTACTTAATGTGAGACTTAAACTCACACTTAGATACCTAATATGACTAACAAAGTAAATAAAAAAGTATTAAAATTTTTACTAAATGACAGTTAAAAATGTGATGGTTAACAAACTATCCTAGTGTAAATTTTTTTTTGATAGTTTTATAGGATAGTCATATTAAAATCGTCATTATTCACATCTTTTCTTGTATGAAAAATTAAAAATTCACTAGAAAAATATTTACTTAACAAATTTTAAATTGATTGCTCCTCACGGAGATAGTCTAACATGGTAACAATAGTATCTGAATTTAAAGAATTTTAGTGAGATAAAATTTTGAATAAAATAAGGAAAAAAGAATATCTAACTTCCATTTATAAACCTTTAATTATTTTATCCATTAAAATGTATTTTAAGTAGAACTCGACTCTTGTATAAATAAAAATATTTGATTTTTAAAAAATTAAAGTAAAATAAATTTTACAAGCTACTTTATGTATAAATTAATTTTATCTTTTTAAAAAAATCATTTCAATATTTCTTTTTGTATAAATATTTATGAACAAATTAATCCAAACCAAACATAATCTCATTTTATTTTGCTTTAACATATTATTATGAATATATATATATATATATATATATATATATATATATATATATAGAGAGAGAGAGAGAGAGAGAGAGAGAGAGTGAGAGAGTGAGTGAGTTGGAACTATAATATTTTTAAACTTACTAGTAATTAGAATTAATCTCATATATGACTTTGAAAGCAATTATTATAAGATTTAAGAACAAACCATGCACTAAATAGTAGAGTAGCAATATTCCGTTATCTACTTATGAACCACCAAAATTCATATAAAAAGTAATTTATGATTAACTACACTATAAATATGTTTTCCTTTGTCGATTCATGCTATTAAACTTAACTAAAATACATTAATAATATAACTTCTTTTATATTCTCATCCAAACATATATTTTGATGTATACTTAGTTTGTTCACTTTTATAAAAATGGTATTTATAGTTATCTCGAACTAATTGGCTAACTAATATATTTTATCAACAGCTGTAAAATATATTTGTGCCACTTGTTAATCTATAGAATAAAGCCATGTTAAATGTTGTGCAAGAGATGGGCATAAAACTAAAGCTAAGCATATTTTGATTTTTGGAGTTACATGATGATAGAGAAAAGAATCTAGAGAACATCTTTCGCTCTCAGTTTGAAGGAAAGGAAAGAGAAGAAACGTGGGTGTCTCAATCATGAAAGCAGATCGTATGTGGCTAATATCCAGTTATTGGGTATTTCCATGGTCACCAACCAGCTATTAACGTTGGACCACATCACAGTTTTCCCATCTACTTCTCATCTTCCTCCATGCACATAATCTTCCTCTGCTGGGTCCCATCATGCTTCCCATCTCGGATTCCATTCTTCACTCCTCAACACATCAACAACAACACTCCTTTAAGTACATCAATTTTTTTAACTTGTGCATAAATTCTTATTTCACAATGGATATATATTTCGATATATTTACTTTAGTTTTGCTTCTAAAAATCTTTACAAACAAATTTGTGTAAGCAAATCTAAATGTTTATAGGTTATGAGTGACATAACATAGTTTGAGGATATTTTCTTAAAAGGTGAGTTTCACATAATTTACAAAAGTGAGGAGAGAGATAGTGTGATTGAAATACGAGAGGTTTATCTTTTATGCAATCATGTGAAATCTCCAAAGAGGGAGTACGATCAAGTGCATGAAATGTGAGAATGGCCCAACACATGTTCTAGCTTTCTTTGGTAGTAAAATTGAAAATGATTTGAGTGTTGGTGGTTGGACATTTGGCTCTTTATTAGGTGATGAAGTTGATTAGTTGGAAATAGCTCTCCAATGGCCACATATGTGTGGTACTATTGGAGATGTGGTGATGGATATTTTTAGAACACAGAAGAGGACTGACATAAGTAGGATTGGAATGAAAGAATGATTTTGAATGAAGATGGTGTAAATATTTAATATTGATTATTTTTACTGTGACTTCAACGGAAGTTGTGGATAACTTCGCCTCCATCATCAGCTCCTCACATTTGGTGTCCACACTACACGTGAATCCTTACACCAAACTTCACTTTCATCTGTAAAATCCAATCCATTATTATAAATATGACACTGATAAGCTGGGTTGACTTTCTACTTTCTTTTTCACATCCAATACATATGTAATCTTCTATGCATATAGCTAAAGTTTCCATGCATTATGTCAATCACTAATGTCTATCACACAATTTGGTTGATAATTTTTATTCGAACTTTCCTTTCAAACCATATACTTTTCATATATAAAATATCTAAACTTGATGAGATCTAGCTTAAGAGGATTGATTTCATTACCACTTAGACCAACTACTTCTTTATTTAACTCTTATCAAGTTTATTACAAGACATAAATTAAAGAGGGTATACTTAAATGAACTTATCTGTAACTTCCTTCCAAGATAGAAAAAAAAGAAAATTAAATTAACTTCTTATAAAACTAAATTGATTTATGTACAAGTTAAAAGTAAAAATTTGGATAAATTATATTAGATATTTTCTATAATTGGTTTTTGTATAAATTCATTTCAGTTTATAAAGAAACCAATTTTATTTTATTTTCTTATTTTCTTTTTCTAAGCAAGGTTTTAGAGAAACTCGTATAAGTACACACTAAATCAAGTATATTAGACTGTATGGATAAGTAAAATGAATTTTTAAAATATATGTAAATTATTCTACATTATTTGTGCAAAATTAATCAAGTCACGATAAATCAAATTATATTAAACAAATTATTATACTGTATGCAATAATTTTATAATAAAATTTACAACTAATTGAAAGTCTTTATCATATAAACCATATTTAAAAATATTATTATAATTATTTAATATTTCAAATTAAATTATATAATATTTACTTCTAGAATATATAGAAATAAGTTATATTTAATTACATATTATAATAATTTAATTTTAAGAAAATTTGGCGTAAACAATTTAGATAATATATAAGCACAATTCAATAGTTGATTTATACTATATACCACTACTATCAATAGTTTTATTTTATAAAGTAGTGTCATAATGAAATTATATTATATCTCAATAGCATGTCTTTTATTATTATAGTTATGTTTGGTTAACCATTTCGAGTAGATTTTAATTTTGAATAGTTTAAGCTTATAAGTAGTGTTTGATAATTATTTTTTATTAGTTATTTTTTTACTAGCTTGTGACGTGTTTTGAAATGTCACTTAAAGTCTTATTTTTTAAATATTATTTTTTAGGTTTTTTTCCTTTTATTGTAATTTTTTTCTTTAAAATATTTATTAAATTTCTCTTTTAATTTTTACAATATATATATACACACACGTGTGTAATCCTAAAACTACTCGTGTGTTCTAAATAGCTCATCTTCATCAATCATGAATTGTTTACAATACATAACTTCCTACCAAACACAATTATTTGATTAATTACCTATATTTCCTTTATTCAAATTTCTATTACGCCTTCTTCATTAGCATCCTTCAGCATCTTCACTGTGTTCCTGATTTATAAAACAATCCAAACAATACCATTTCAACTACACAATTCTTCTCCATTCACAAGTTAAGGTTTCGTTAAATTAAAACATCATCAATCAGTGAATAGCCATTCTTGGAAGGTGGTTTCAAGTGTTCTTTGTGAATTTTTGTTTTGAATGGTTCTCTATGTGATTTAAATTCTTGTGGAATGATTGAATAATAAAGGAGTATTAGAAAAGTATGGACGATTAATTAAAGAATTACTTTGGTTTTTGCATTTGTTAGACTTATGTAATATTTCTTTTATAAATATTTATCTATTTATGGTATAAATAAAACTATTAGTTATTTAGAATTAAAGATATAAGAATAGCATATATATACTTTTATCTTTTAATTTATTGTTAATATATTTAATTTTAACGATAAAACAATACGCTCTATACTATCATTGACATAACAACGAATTTGAAGTCAGTACACGTACACACACACACACATATATATATATATATATAATTTATTAATTATATAAAACTAGAGAAAGAACATTGTATGAGGAGTGGAATTGGGTAATTACTTAAATATAAAATGGCCTATATTAGTTTTGTGTTAGATATTAATCAGTTATAGCGTACTTAACTAACAAACACAATAAGTGAAAAAACATATCTAGTTAAAGTCAAATATTATTTGTATTTGGTGAAGCTAATGAAAATGGTTGTTATTTGAATTGGTTGGGTAGTGGAAAGAGGCCATATATAGTTTGACTGTAAGGGTGTGAGAAAGCACCGATTTGGCATATGATGAATTGCAGGCATGATGTTGGTTTGCATAAAAGAAGGTGTGAAGAAGTGCAATGGAATAAGGGCATGATTTGGCAGGAAAGGTAATAACATGTCTAGTTGATAGGGGTACATTTTTCCTTCCTCCTATGAAACACAACATCATCTTCAACCCTTTTAACCACTCGCCTTCGTTGCTATTCGGTATGTGTCCCTTCACACTCTTCTTCCAATTAATCTACGACATTTCAATTTAACTACACTAATTACAATAAAATTTGCAGATAACTATTTTTCATAATATGTAATTTTTCATCTCGTGTTTATCTTGCACCATTGCAATTTTCTTAAGGATATACACTTTAAATATTTAAAGTCAATGAGTTATGAGTTAATCTTGTAAGATAGTGTTTTTAATCTAAAATTTTAAAATTGTTTAATTTTTTTAATAGAGACTATAACTTTTTTATTTCTATTAAATTTAAACTTATATGTAAATTTCTTAGTGTCTTTCTAAAAAAAAAAATATCAACATGCACTTCTGTATAGTTGCTCTACAACACACATGATTTTCATAAATACTTGTAGTATAAAGAAAAAAATTAATTATTTTTTTTTATGAGCTATGCTTTGTAGATATTTTTAGTATTTATTTATTTTTTACTTTTAATTATATATAAAGTTATTTTACTTTATTTTTTTAAAGTACTTAGGAAGAAGTTGGTTTTATACTAAAAAATATCCTTTTTAACCAAATTCTATCAATTGCACCATGCATTTGACTTTGAATTTTGGGAATAAGATATATTATATATAATGCGTCGCAGTGGTGATTTTAGTACACATTTACCTAAAGAGGAGGTGCATCAAAATTAAGTACAAAATCAAGAATAGAAACTTGTAGTCGTGATGAAATTAGTTTGGTCCTAAAGTTCCCATTGGTCGGTTATCCAACAGATATTTGTTGTGTTATTTATTTAAATTGTGATGTTAATTATATTTAAACATGAAATGATTTTTATGAAAAGAATATAAACTTAACTGTACATGTATTTTACTGCTCATTCAAAATTTAAAGATAATAAAAGTTACAAAATTATAAATGCTTTTTTTTCTTTACTTTCTATTTTAAAGTGTTTATCAACTTTTCGTTTTATAATCATAATTAATTTACTTCATATAGTATCATGTATTTATCCTAATAAAATAATACGGATGTAGAGGCATGTAATCTCATGGGTATCTTTGTAAAGAAAAAAAAAAGTGGTGTGGGGAAAGTGTTAAGGTAAAAGTATAATATTTTAATAATTAAGTACTTAAAATAGTTAAGTATAAAATATGATTATATTTATTTATAAGATTGTAGTTTTATATAAAAAAATTATATAAAATTTAAATATTTTATCTGAGAAACAACAAAATATTATGATATCTATTATTAGATAAAAACTCATAGTAGGTTAAATAAAATGTATATAAAATTTTAGATGATATACATATAAATTAAACTAACCTATAATTCAATAAATATTTTTATTTTTATTTTACGTCTTTCTACATATTATTATTATTATTATTATTATTATTATTATTATTATTATTATTATTATTATTATTATTTCTATTAAAAAAAGTCACTGTAATATCAAACAAAATGATACGTTTTATATAAACAAATTTGTTGATACCTTACAAATCTATTAGCAAAAGTTGCATAAAAGTTTTGAAAAACATTATTCAACCCTTATTTAATATTTTGTTCCTATTTTGACATAAACGAAAATGAAGTCTCGATCGTGTCAATGGTACAGAATTAAACACAAGGATATATAACAATCCTAGCAAAAGATATCTGGACAATTTTTCACTCAAACTATAAAAAAATAATGAAATATTTTTGCTCTCTTATTAATTCCATGAGTGTAAAAACTAGTGAAGTAAATTTTATTTCTCTTAACAAAGTCTTCTCTAATACATACAGCTAAAAAATAAAACTCCTGTCTTTCAATATGTTTAGTAAACTGAGCTATTTATCATCCATGTTGCACCTTATTGATAAATAGAACTTTGAAACATGGTTACATAAATTTTAATAGCGAGTACCTTGAACCCAGTTGAAATGAATACTTATTAATTAAAAACGTTTAAATACTTAAATCAATAATATGAAGTATATTTGAATATTAAGTATATTTGAGGTAATTAAGTGGATATGCATATTGATAAGATATTTTTAGCACATATTTCGAATACAAATTATTTTTTGAATTTGGTAATACAATATTATAATATTTGATGAGAATAACTTTTTCGTCAATATTATCAATCCGCAAGCACCAATAGAAGAGAAAAATAAAACAAAATAAACTTCTCTACAAACTAAAATTAGTTTATATATAAATTAATTTTTAACTTTTTTTTTCATATAGTTTCTCTGATTTCTTATTTTTAATTTGACATGCTTTAATTTAAGTTTACGAAAAATTTTATTTTATTTTTTAATCTTACTTATTTTAGAAAATACTTATATAAATAAATTGATCCAAATAAATATCTCATATAAATAGATGAAAGGACTTGAAGCCTAAACTAAAAGGGAAAAATATAGGAAGGTGAAAAAATGTGTAACCTTAAACATTTTAGGAAAAGAAATTAATTAACTTTCCCTCAACTGAGTTTTATATATGTGAAAAAATATTTATTAAAAAGTTAACATTTTAAAAGAATCTTATCTTAGTGTCCTATAATTAGTGATTCGCTTTTAAAGAAAGTGCTCAGGTTCAACTGAAAAAACAAAGATAATGCTATTTTTTTCAAGTAAAAATGCATTTAACTAAACAAAAGAAGTATAGTTCAACCTCTTTTGGTGGATAACCACCAGATATACAGATCAAGAAGTTGGAAAAGCAATGAGAAAATGGCAATCACGAGAGAGACGTGTCAGACTTGTACTTTAATCTCCATTAGAACTTAGAAAGAATGGCTTGAGAACCAGGAAACTTGTATGAAGATGAGATTGACTAATGACAATAAAGCAAAATGTGTTGTTTTATGTTTGCGAAAGCTAATTTAATAACGTGAGTATAATTTGGAAATGAAATTGCATAATTAACATAATTGATTTTGATGTATAGTTTATAATATGTTACCTTTAACCAAATTATGTTCTATTTTATGAGTTTTTATCTAAAATTAACTGTTTCTTTGGCGAATTGTTTCAATTTTCTTAAAAGAGACGAAAAAAGTAACAAGCAGTTCCATTTCAACATAAAATAATACTTGTATTTCGTTAACAATTGACTTTTATATCTTTTAATCAAATTATAATAAAAAAAACTTCACTAAAAAATAGTAAATTTTACACAAAATGTTGATAACAAATATTTAATTTATTTTCGTTCTTCTCTGAATTGTACTTCCAATATTAAAAAAATAATGTAAATAATTCAAAATGATAAATGTTTTATTTGCTAATAGTAACAACAATACCATATTACAATTGAGAAACGAAGTTGTTACTACTATCATGGTATCATGTCCATGTATGTTCTTATTAAAAAAACTTAATAACAAATACACATGTTTATTTGGATTGTGATGGAAAACCTAGGTCAGAGGACTAACTAGGACTATTATTTGAAGGATTAAAAAAGCTTGCATCTTCATTAACTTAATAGGTCCAAATTATTCTTAGCATGGACTAACATTAGTGTGTAACAAAATGTACAACATTGGCTAAATTAGTGTGTAACAAAATTTACAGTAGAATAAGACAGTTTTCAAAAATTTCCTGAACTATATAAAATTCTTAACCTGCATTATATAGTATTAATAAATTTTCTTAAATATCTTTGAATTTTAATAATGATAAAATATGATCTATTTTCTGCGTTTTTTTCTCAACATCTTTATTATGATGTATTTATTATTAAACTCTTTGTTGTTGCACTCTCTCTCATTTTGTTGTCTTCTCATTCTCACTCATGATATTGTTTTTGTTTTCAGTCATTCATAATTCTAAAATGTAGATTCCACAACTCAACCCATTACGAAAAATATTTTCGCAACTATTAAAGAGTTAAACGCTCTTGATGGAACATTTGTGCTTTTTCACTCGTTCTAATGGTACTCCGGTATTCCTCCACTTGTCTCGATGGGTGCTTCGCTCGTCTACTTGTGCCAACGGTCCTCCGGAGCTCCTCCACTCATTATAGCGGCGCTCCACTAGTGCTATGTCGTTTACTCAGTTGTTTTAGGCCTTAGATGATGCATCTAATGTTCCGCTTTCTTTATAATTTTGTTTTGAACCTAATACGATATATTCTTCTATTCTTTTTTTTTCACATTCTTTCTTGTAACAACTCACCATCGTCACACGAACCACCTTCAACTTCTACGAGAGATTCTCTAATGGCTTGCATTGCATCCTCGTTCCAAAATGTCAAGAACAACTTTGGTGTTTTAAAAAAATTATAGTGTACAGGTTACACTTTGTATAGCACAGAAAGCAACCATCGTAAAATAATCAGACTTGTAATTGGCAGAGATAGTCTAGGATATTTGGGCTGATATTTGAGTCAAGTAAACTAAAGTATTTGAGGTTGTGTTTGGATCTTGTAACATTTAAATTAGAATTGAAGGAGTTTTGGTAGGATTTTTATTGGACTTGTTTAATTTCATGAAAAACCCTAGTTTGTCATACATGAGAAAAGACACATAGCTTGCACATTTTTCACATGTGTGTAAATGGAGAAAATATGAGTGGACAAGTGTCACTCAATCCATTCATTATACCATCTTTTTAGAATCAATGTTAAATTCTCCTTCATCTTTAACTTTTCAAGTTCTATCTTTAGAAAATTCTTTGTATTTTCAACTTAGAATGAGTATTATGGAAAATATCTTAAATAATTCTAGAAGATATGGGTATAAGAAAGTTTAAATGAAGCGACAGAACTAAGTTTGAGAATATAAATAAATTTTAATTGCTAATCCCAAAGTCAACCTTGACCTAATATATAATATAATACTTTAACAATAATATCTAAATAACATCAGCTACAAATTTGTATTAGCTCTATGGTTTGATTCTTAAAACCGTTTTTTCAAAATATCTTAATAGTTACTCTTAATCTATACACTTTCAATTAAAGTATATTTATCACAACATTTAGTCGAAAAAAAGTGGACGTGACAGAGATAAGTTTCTTTACCCTCGAATCATTTTGCAAGAAAAGAGAGTGGGCACAATTCTTTTATCTTTATTGGTAGAAAACAGATATCCGTTCTTTAATTAAACAAAAAACTGAAAAATGTTAGAATTGATCTTGAATTATTGGTCACCAATGTTCAAATTTCTTTGTTCACAACAAGAAAATGTCCACATATTCACCGGACTGGAATATTAAAGAATCTGAAAATTAAAACAAATACAAAAATATTAATAGACATTATTGTAAAGTTTGTATACTGGTAATTAATGATAGATTATTACTACCGTGATTTTTAAGATAACTACTGTTAAAAATTAATTAATTAATTAATTAATTGATCATATATATAAATTTAGGAGATATATATAAATTTAGGAGTGTATGTGGATTTGTTTGGATAAGATCTGGATGTACCATTACCCAATTGATTAAAAGAAATTTGGATTATGTTGGATTTTTATGTTTCTTGTATTAAATTTAATCCAATATAAATTATACTTCAGTGACTTGAATTAGGTTACTCAATTGAGTCGAGATTTCGTAAATATGTTTTATTACAATTTATAATTTTCAAACATTTATTGTTAGATTTTTAAATAAATATATATAATTATTGTAAGTAAAACTAAACAAAAAGTTATAAGCATATATAGTTCAACCTAATTTAAATAATAAAACAATGTTTACGAAAGTTAATTTAAGATTTCAAATCAATGAAGTTAATTCATAATAAATTTCTTCCATATAATTTAAGGTATGAAAAGAAACACAACCTAATTTGTAACAAGTTATAATGATATGATCATATCAACATAATACTAATAATAATCTAGTGTGAAGAACGCTTGAGCGATGGTATAATATGGTGATAAGAATGTCATGAACAAACTTCATTTTACTCAAAAATAACTGGCTCCCCCTTCCACAAACTACATTTCAATATTATTTAGAACATCTTTTAATTTAATTTAAATTACATGTTTAACCACATTTCATAATATGTTTTATAAACATTTTATAATATATTTTATCCATATATTTCAAGTCATAATTCTAATGATACAAATTGCTATTGAAAAGTAAAATTATTTATTATTAGTTTTATATAAATTAAATAAATTTATTATATTGTATAATCAAGTTATTTTCATTTAAATTAAGTAAGCACTTTTAATTTGACAATTTTAATTGAAAATACATTTAATTTATTCTTTTATATTAAAATATTTATGAATAAAAAATAAAATAAATAAACATTTTTATCAATTTTTTGTCTTGTATTGCGTGAATTAATATATCTATGATTATATGATGTAAAACTAAACTCATATAGTTAATTATTATAGAATTTTGTTTATTGTTTTCTATTTACAGTTTATTAGGAAAGACTAAATAACTTATTTCAACATATTACGATATTTTATATATTTAATTTTGAATAACAATCTCATAAAAAAAAATGATATTTAACTTAACATAATTAATTTTAATAAAATGATATGCAGACTATTATCAAAACACCATTTATATTAGTCTTTCTAGTTAATTTAAATTATTAAAACTTATTATATATATATATATATATATATATAGTTAGTTTTATATTTAAATAAATTGATTCAACACATAGAGATATCCCTCTTAGAAAATTTGGTTGATTTAAAGAAGGTGTGAATTCGCCATTCACATCATTTAGAAACTTTTTTCCATATAAAAAAATATAAAGAAATATTAACTTAGAGTCAATAGATACTTTAAATTGAGAATTATATTAGTTCACCTTCACAATAGAATTATATTAGTTAACATTATTTTGCAAGGCTAAAACTCTATCACTTTTTGTGAGTCTTAAAAACTTTGTAAGAGCACAATTTGTGTTCATCCCAACAAACTAGTAGAGAAAACTTAAATTTTGTAAATGTTAAAAATTATTATCCTCTCTTGTGAGAAAATCCAGTGATCCTTTGATCACAAAGACGTAATACTTGTTTTAAGTTAGAAATGACTTGCTATAAAGAATACTTAGATTAAGCTATAAGTGACTTGTAATAAGTAATACTTGGGTTTAGTCAAGAGTGACTTGTTGAAAGAATATTTGGTTAAACAAAAAGCTTGTGAAAAGAATACTTATGTATACTTTGCAATGGTAGTCTACCTAATGGAACCTAACTTATTGGTTAGAAACTGAACGTAGTTTGTATGATTAGATGACCTAGTAAAAATATATTGTGTAAACTCTTTCCCTTATTTGTCTATGTTTTGCATGTTATCTTATTATAACTAACTTAAGAAGGAGAAACTTTTAAACTAAGTTATCAAAAAGGATTTTATCAAACTCATTATCTAATAACATTGCACTAGACAATAATTATTTTAGACACAATTCAACACTCATTTTTTTTTCATAGTTGGTACCATAGTTCAGTCTCTAAGCAAATGTATAAGCATATTCATGCTTTATCATATGTAAAAGATGACAACACATTATTGTAGCATTTGACAGACAAAATATTATGTCTTACATCATCTGTTATTGAATGAATATTATCATCTTACAAATGAAACATCACCATGTTTTACAGTTAGTTATTTTTAGAACTTATTCAAAATCATGTGTTATATATAGGATAAGACTTTTCCTATTACAAAGTTTTACCGAAAACTGAATTAACAAATACAACTTTTAAACAAATTCAAAATTACCAACACAACTATAATTTTCTCAAATATTTCTTTATTCATTTCAATTCAACCTTCATCATTCAAACTCAACATATATTTCTATTTATATCAAATTCAAATTAATATGTGAAAAATTATAAGAAATAACTCTACTAATCTAAACCATATTAAAAACTCAATTTAAGAAATTTTATACCTTAACATGTATAATCTAGTCATTATATTAACTTCTCAACAAGAGCGTCATATTTTAAAACAATAATTTTTTTAACCAAAAATTCAAATAACATTCTTACTCAATTTTAAACATTCAAATTATTCTCAAACAAAACACGGATATTGTGACAAAGTCACCTTCACATCCAGATCATCTATCTTAAGGTTCTCTAAAGAACATAAATAGCTTCCATCTCCTGGAATACTTTAAAGAAAGTTTCAGTTCAAGCATGATTATCCCTCAAAATCTAGATATTTAGAGCAAAGTATCCAAACATAACAAGAAGTCATTATAAGTTTAACTAAGTTGAGAAGATCACTTAATAACAACCTAAAACAAAAGAAAGAAAATAAATAATCTTCAGAGCAAACAAGAACTTATTCTAATTAAAAAGCTGATAAATTAAAACTGGTCGTTAACTCTCTAGTTATTTCAAGATATGATCAGATTCTATAAGAGATGAAGTTTGGAGGAATGAGAGTAGAGGAGGTTAGAGGGAGAGGAGAAATTTATGAAGGAGAAGAGTGGGAGAAAAATGAAGGTGAGGAAGGAGTTACACTTTCCCTCTCATCACAACCTCAATTACACATGTTTTTTTCTTTGTATGATTTTGTCCGTATGATGTATTGTATTTTAGAAATATAAACTTCAAATTATTTTTAAGACAAACATTTAATGACTAATTCTTTTTAATATTTTATTTGTTATTTATTTCTTGTCACTTGAAAATGTCTTATTATGAATTTTGAGTATTCAATCGTGTAATTGTTATTTTGTACTTTATTTTAAAATTTACATATAATTCCTAAATTTTGAAATTGAAAAAAAATTGTATCCTTTCAATATTGAATCTTTTGTAATATCATATTTTTTTATGCGATTTTGATTTTTGTGAGAAAATTATTTAATTAATATTTAGGATAATGTGATAGTAAGTAGGAGTAGATATAGCTCGATAAAGATAAAAACAAGAATAAATATAAATTTTTACTTCAAAAACGATAATGGTTATAATTAAATATGAAGTGTTATTCCTAAAAGAATATTATTATTCCAGTGTTATTCCTAAAAGCATATTATTATTGATGATCATAAGAAATTTCTTAATGCTTCTAAAAAAGAATTTGTGATACTCACTTTAATCATATTCAAAGTAGTGCTATTTTTTTCTTGTAATATAAGAGAGTATAAAACTTTAAGGAAACTATTGGATGAGTAAAATTTTGGTCCTTTAATTGAAAAGAAAAACTAGTATAAATGATAAATAGGTAGGCTATAAGTAGTTATGGTTGAATAATACTTACACAAATTGATTGTGTTAGTATAAGTAAGTAACAACATCAAGAATTAAACTTACTTTTAATGATTAAGACCAATACCTGTAAATTTTTGTGTATTCTCTTGTATTCTTTATCTCCTTTTAAAAGCGTTTTTATTGAAAGTGCCGTAAGATAGATTTTAAAAGTGTATAAAAATTATATCACAATTCAACTCTTCCTATTGTTTATACTATTAGTCTTGTATATTATCCAAAAGTACTATAGGTTTAATTTCTTAAACATGGTCTAAAATTAACTTCAATTTAACAATTGATAGGGTATAATGTTAAATTATATATAATTTATTTATGAAAATTCATGAAATAATATTTTATATTTTAAGGATTCGTTGCTCAAGGAAAAATGTATAAGGGAAAAGTTATCTCCACGAATATACTCTATGAGTACTACTTCCACTTCTCAATGCCATATGGTCACATGATTGCACGAACCCTAACTTGGTTCTCTCCACTTTTTCATTTGACACGTAACACTAATATGATTCACTGTCTGTGTTCACCACTTTTATTTAATAAATTAAATGAAAAAAATATGTGTACACATATTTTACGATAGAATGGAAATAAATCTTATCTTTGGTAAGTGATTGGACTAGAACGTGTGATCATTTTATTAATATGATATTATCTTCATTCAAATGTTTAAAGAAAAACATGTTGTAGAAACATTTTAACTGACTTGGATGGTCAAACAAAATGTGTGTCCCTATCACCTTTTTATGTTGCATTGAGATAACCTACTTTTCCTTCGTTTTTTGGTTAAGTAGTAATTTTTTTTTAATTATCTAGACCATATATAATATTTTTACCTACTCACTCTGAATGCATGCTCTATTAATTAGTGTTTATATTTTTACTTTCTTCAATATCTTCACTCTAAAAACATGTAATACACCATAGTTATATTGGTTTTTCTTTTGTTTTTTTTCCTCTTTCTTTTACTTCATATTTGATAGAAATCATTAATGAGATAGTACACAAAAGATAAATATTGTTTGAAACTCAATAAAATAAAATGAGGGCAAACCAATGACAAAAAAATTGGCATGAGGAATTACTTAAAACTTTCTATGATGTAATTATGAACTATACGGCTGTTGTTAAGTAGTGTCCATCTAATTAAGGATAGTGGTTAAGAAATATTAAAACCACCATGCTTAATATTTTAAATTACCTAAAAAAATATAATTAAATAGTTTTTTTTTTTTTTGAAAGAATGGAAGCTATCTTTTACAATAAAAGTTCGTACTTTTTATTTCCTTAACTGATATCTTTAGACACTTGGTACTTTATTTTAGCATTCCACATACTATTAATACATAATCAGTAACTTGGGAAAGCAAAATTTATTCTATAAAATTAATGAACCTATTATCAATAATGCTTTATAACATAACATGCGCGGAAACACTCAATTCAACATTTTATTAATTTAATAGCCTGAAATTATTTATTAATTACTACAATTTCTTTTACCTAAATTAATACTTCCATTTAAAAATACAATTTTCTAATCTTTGAGTAATCGTTAAGAAATAAATAGAAATGTTTTAATAATGTTAATAATTCATCCGTACTGCAAGTTTTTTCTTGCTTATTGATTTCTAAATCATTGTTGCCAAGATAATAAGTAGTAGACTATTTTTCTTGATCTTTAATGTCATTGCACTTTACTCTTAAAAATAATATTGAATACTTATTAAAAAGTAATAGATTGTATAAAGGACAATAAATTATTTTCTCATATTATAACAATATATATAATTTAGAAAAAAGATGTTAAAATGACCATTAATACATAACGTAGGGAGTAGTTTGTACAAAAGTCTTTTCTGATCGTTTCATTTTCTTTCAATAGCTTTCCTTTCTTTTGCTACCCTCCAATCCAATCGCACTTTCCTCTTTTCAATCAATGAAGTTAACTTTTACAGTTTAAATGAATAATTATTAATTAATGTCGTTATCCCAACATAGATAAAAGATGGATAGAAGAATACAATTTAATTGAAAAAAATTGATACATTAAGATATTGAATTTCCAATAAAATATGTTCAAAGAATATAACTTTTACTTAGCTTTCAAAATTGGATAATGATACTCATACATTAATTTTTATATTTTAATTTAGTGAGATGACAAATGTGAGTTTTTTTAGAAAGATTGAAGCTACATGATGGGAATTATAAAAAAATATCATATTTTATTTATTTTTATTGGTATATATGTTATGAAATTTCGGATCCAACTGGCCAGTTGAACGAAATCTATAAGGTAACTGATTTAAATAAATCACGAAATCAACATAAAAAAAAATACCAGTCAAAGGAGTAGAAAATTAGTCAAAATTGGTAAAAAAAGAGAAAAAGCAGTCAACCCGATAAAAAAAGGGTAAACAAAATATAGTAAATCTCAATTTTAACCATTTTTTCTCTTAAAAATAAAAACCAAACTAAAATATTTGTTATTGTTTTCAAATGTTAACCTATAAATTTAGGTTTCATTCAAGTTTTTGGGTCCATAAAATTACGTTATTAATGTATTTTTTTTTTGGTCTGAATTGAATTATTAAAACCTTTGTGATGAAAGAAGAGTTTTGTTAATGATTAATCTTTATCAGATGAACAATATTGGAAACTCGATAAAGGGTGAAGTGAGGAATTAGTGATTGGATGAAAATTGTTTTAGTTTTGAAAATTGATTACGAGTATATCCTTATTAAATTAGGTCCACTTTACGCGTAGCAGAAAACGCCTTCCCCACTTACAAAACTATGTTTGTGATTTCCTTAGGCGCGTCATTGTCATGGAGTTAGCAGTGTGTTAAACACCCCAGAGGGTGATAGCAGGGAGAAAATGACAGGTACAAGAGGTTTCATTTTGGAGTTTGCATTAGGGCTTGATAAAGATGGTTTTGCTGGGATTGAATTCATTTACAAATAATTATTATATATCATTCAACATTTATGTAATAATAATAAAAATAATAATTAGAAAAAATAAATATTTTCTGGCACAGAACAAAGAAAGTAACAAGGTCACACGAGAGTTGACACCATCTCATTCTCCCGTGGCTGGCTATATAAATGTACATGCGTGTACAAGACATACACGCAGCGAGCGAGCCACGAAAATATTCACAGGTTTTTATTCCCATTTATTTTCACTTTTGTTTTTCCCTGATTGGATATTAGAGTGTAAGAGAGAGAGAGAGAGAGAGAGAGAGAGAGAGAGAGAGAATGGGAAGGGGAAGAGGGGAGTTGAAGAGAATTGAGAACAAGATCAACAGGCAAGTTACCTTCGCAAAACGAAGGAACGGGCTTTTGAAGAAAGCTTACGAGCTTTCCGTTCTTTGTGATGCCGAGGTTGCTCTCATCATCTTCTCCAATAGAGGAAAGCTGTACGAGTTTTGCAGCAGTTCAAGGTATATATTTATATAGACATATTCACCAAAATGTAACAAACGAATCACGCAAATTATATTTTCCAAATCGCTTTCTTTTTCTTAATTCCTATCTACACACAGAAAGAAAGAAAGAGAGAAGAGTGGTGAGTAACAACTTTCTGTTGTGATTTTTTTTTTTTTTTTTTTTTTTTTTTTTTTTGTTTTTATTTTTTTTATTTTTTTTTTTTTTTTTTTTTTTTTTTTGATAATTAAAAAGAATTAAAAAAAATCATTTTATATAATATCGTTGTCAAATTGAATTTAATTTTTGTTTGAAATTTTGTAAGCG
>Ga0099824_1001310_pt1 | contig 34540 bp, 12 predicted proteins | sample SiratrowhiteBW_FD_76837 | JGI IMG/M metagenome (GOLD analysis project Ga0099824, IMG submission 76837) | Root nodule microbial communities of legume samples collected from California, USA - Siratro white BW | ecosystem: Host-associated > Plants > Roots > Nodule | place: USA: California... | reverse complement strand
GTGGTAATGATGTAATAATAATAATAAATTCTGTATAATATAGTAAAACTTTCTGTAGAAAATATGTATACTAGATGGAGTACGATTAATAACATATATGTATTGTAAAATATAATGTACATTATGATGGAAGGTGTTTTTGCCTATTTTAAAATTGATTATTTAAATATCTACTGAAATCATCATTGTCCTAAATAATAATAATAATAATAATAATAATAATAATAATAATAATAATAATAATAATAATAATAATAATAATTGGACGTCACAAAGGGAGCTCATTTTATCAACTAAAATAATATTTACCGTTACTTAAACTTGTGTTTACAGTTTTAACTTAATGAAAATAAATATATATTTTAAATGATTTTTTTTTCGCATATAGTATAATACCTTTTCAACTAGATAATTAAATAATATTTATATTAATTATCTATATAATTAAATAAATTTTTAAATCAATTATCTTAATTGAATGTTAAATCAAATTGATGGGTCAATTTGTTCAATAATTAATTAGTTTGTTTATTCTGAATTTGTGAAAGTTGCATAGACACATTTAAGTGATTAATATAAGTTATTAATTGATTAAATTGTAGTTTAACTGACTCAAGATAAAATTAATCAAGTAAATAAATTAATCAAGTTATTTATATTTTAGAATACAAAATAAAAACATATATTATGAAATGTACATTTTAAAATAAAAATATATAAATTATAAATATATAAATTATATCATGTAACGATACAAAATTTATATTCCAAAATCAGAAAACAAAAATATTATTCTAGATTATATATTTTGAAATATAAATTTTTTATTTTAGACTATATATTCTAGAATACAAATTTTATATTCTCTATTCTAAAATACAAATATACTACTTTTAATGTTTCAGAATGTATACAAAAATATTACTTTAATGTTGCAGAGGTTACAATCTAAAAAGTCACCAAATTCAACAATCCAAAATTGAAACGGAAAAAGGAAAAACCCACTAATAATTTATTTTCAGAAGGTGGATTTGGAATTTCAATTTTTACGAGGGTGCAGCTTTAAAGTATGGGGTTTCCACAATTGATAAATCACCGTTAAGATTGAAAAACATACACCAGATTACTAATATGGGAATGTGTGAGCATTGTGGAGGTTTCCACTATGTGCAGATAAAGAAGTGTAGCGAGCAGGATCAAAGCACATGTGAAGTTTGAGATGAATATGAAAGTAGTGTATATATTTTGAGAAGTTATGATTAATTCTTATGGTTATTATGTGAAAATTGTTGTCTTGATTTGTGATAACTGAGATTTGGAAAAAAAAAAAAAAGTAAATATGAATTGTTTTAAAATGACAATAAAAATGATTGAGTTAAAAATTCTAATCATGCATTATTTTGATAAATGAGATCACTTAGGATAAACATAAACCACTAATATGTGAAATAATTATATAAAAGTAATCACATAATTTAACTACGATTCAAATTGAGCCTCAATAAAAAATCGTATTGTAATTAATAAAATTCTGTATGATCATAGTATTTGATTTATTTATAGATTGTTTGGGAGAAATTGAAACTCACTTTTTACATTTATTATTAGAAGGTGAGTTAGATGTTCGAATAACAATGAATAGAGACAAAATAGATATACTATTAAATAGAAATTACTTAGCTATGCACACTTGATATTTCTATTTGTTGCTTTTCAAAATATTTAGTGCACTCTAAGAGGTGTATTTAATTCAATGGTGTTCTTTCTAAGAGGTGTATTTAATTCAATAATACGCATATAAATTTAAACTTTTAACATTTTCTACTATTAATGCTTCTATGGCTCTAGATATATCAAGGTATTTGAATAAATGAAATGGTTTCCTTAAAGAAGAAACATGCCATTATTATTTTAGAAAGTCCACTAAATATTTATCCTCTCAACATGCTCAAAATTGTATATTTTGGTCTATTTTCTCATACATTGTAATATAGGATTTCTAAAATAATATTTATTACAGGATGGCTTCATGTAAGATGCATTAAAGATGAATCTCAACAATAAAAATAGTGTTCCAAATAATTTGATACTATTTATCTTTGTACAAATTATTAACACAACTTACATGGGTTGTTTTAAATTTTCATGTACGGATGAACGTATGCCCAACGTAAATATCAATGAAAAACGTACAATTTTAGTATGACAATTTTGTTGTGATAGACTTCAAAAATACATTTGTTGTAGATTTCTTGAGAATGCAGATTCATAGTTGACACGTAAAAACCAATGTTATATTGCTATTAATCGAAAAATAGATTTCTAAATTACCTCTTTCCAAATCAAACATTCCGTAACCACTCTATTTTTCTAGCTCTCTTGTATGAAACTTCTCCCAATGTCAATTAATAAAAGATCCAACAACCTGTGCATTTCGATAGCTTTATCCTACAACGATCGATTAGGAACAAAAATACATTGAAGTGTCTTCAGATATAAATCATAAGTTATAGGCCGGTGAACCCAACTCGCAGATTTCCCGTTTAACAAAATTCCATGAACATGACTCACTAAAAGAAATCATATATCACTATCAAAATTAAATATGCTAGTCAACTGCGACTAGAAAGTTTGTTTAACTTAACTGCTGTGGGCTAAAATAGTCATCAGATTCCACAGCTGATTAGGCAGTACATGGGCACCAGCAGCAATAAATAACTCTTCAATGAATACTACCAAGTAAAAGCAAAATAAATACCAAACTGAATATATGGTAAACTTGATGCTGTAACCATGCCTCAAAGCTGCCACTCCATTAATTTGTGCAGGAATTCCCGTCCTGTCCAAAGAAAAAACAACTCTTACAATATAGAAAAGTGAAAAAGGCAATAACAAAATGAAAAGTGACTGTTAGCACACACAGGCGATTCAGTGGCCATAACAAATTGACTTGTTACCTTATCTTAAAATCATTTTCCAGTTATAAAGAATACTGAACAATATATAGACACAATGATTGAAACATAATGCTAAAATATTATATTTCAGTTCAACTCTTTGCTAGTCAGTTTCCAAATCAAATTCCACTTCAATTTTATTTATACAACAAGAAAAAGACTACAAAGTTTTCTATAGAATAGATAACTAGCAAGTAAAAAAACACATATCAAGGATAATCAAGTCACACAAGCAAAAGGGGCACAATATGAAAGTTTTAACAGTATAGTTGGCAGCGGAAAGCAAGAGCAGCTTAAGAAGAAGCGAAATGCATAAGAAATACTACTTACGTCAGTCAAAATTGTTACAAACTCACAGACCAGTGACTTTTCCCACGGCAACAGTTTTACCTGTAAGATAGAGTATATCATACGGATTAAACAAAAATTTATATCAGAAACAAAATCACAATACAAATTTTCTAACTGTTACCTTCAGTGCGAAGAGTGAACCTCCCAAGTTGTGGGAAATCAGAGAACTTCTCAATGCAAATAGAGTTATTAACCTGTAAATACATATCCAATGAAAAAATGAAACTAAACTTGCATATCAGGGGGGAATCAAACCACCATCAGTAATGAACTTATCATCTCTATTTAACACTTAGAGAATCAGTTAAAAACATTTCATATCCCTATGAAGCCCATATAAAGCAACACAGTAAGGGCAGTCCAGAACCATAAGATTCCTGCCATGCGCAGGGCTCAGGAAAGGTAAACTACCGAGTAGGTCTTACAGTTCCACAAGAACCTTTAACCTCCAGGTCCCATGATGAGAGAACTCCCACCATTGCATTTTTTTAGTAATGTTATGTAAAGAAATAATACAAAAAAAAAAGAGCTTCTAAATTCATAATGCAAAAAAATGCACCTGAACACGGCACACTACAACAGCACCATTCTTCACAAAGAGAACTTTCTTTTTCATAGGCTTCTTTGTCTTTGTATCAATTTGTTGTAAAAGTTCAACAATCTCACATTCCTCAACCACAGAGTGGATATGCAGAACAGCCTTGTACCCAGCAGTAAAAATAGCCTAAAGATTTTATGTAAAGATGTTAATGTCATTGATCCATACAATAGAAACTAAAGTTAACAACCAAATTCCGAGGATGAGAAAAAAAAAAAGGAGGCATACATTGTCTAGCAATTCAAGGATCACCAACTGAGCCACAAACTCAGTAACTGCTGGTATTGGATTAGCTGCAAAAGGGAAAAAACAGACCACATAAAAACACCAACCAGTAAATGCGTAACCACATGAAAACACCACAATATAATAAATGTAAAGGATCTAAATTTAATTTAAGATCCTATCTGACTTCATTTTTGAATCAATATAATTAATTGACTATGACTAAACTAAACTTTAAATACTTGCTATAATTTATGCATAGGTGTCATGTCCAGCTTAAAACAATGCAATTAGTTTATGCCTTGTCAAAGCCACAATAAATAGGACATATTAGTATGGCAAATCTCATGGCATAATACATTTAACGTGGCTAAACTCATATCAGAATCAGGTATGAAAAATGAAATGAGACAAACTAGTTTTTAAACATTGCCTGAAATTGTGGGTTAATTATGTTTTCTAGCCACCTTAAGAAAATATTTATTAAAAAAAATAATAAAAAACATTGTAGCTAATCATGCTCTATAGCAACACGATTGTGCAAGAGCAACAAATGCCGTTGTGTCTTGTGTACTAATGCAGTCAGAGAGGTTGCAATCTTGCTCGTGGAGCCATTTCTATTCCCCCTCTAGTCTCTGCTTCCCTCCAACAGCAATGGAGTAGGGTTTGATTAATTTACCCTCTACACCTTATTTTGTTATTATTATCTCTCAGATACATGATTGTTGGTGTGGTTTAATTAAAAATATATATATTAATAAGCATATCCTTGAAAGTATTTATGAGAATAATAATAAAAATAATAAATATATATATATATATATATATATATATATTTTTCTAAATTATACGCATTACTATAATATTTTATACAAAAAGTTACTATGAAAGTTTTTATTAAAAACCGATGGTCTAATAATTATTATATTAATTTTTCAAAAGTTGACACTATAAAGAAAATAGATGATGTTATAGGTTTTTATCTTAACTCATTTAATATAAATTAGATTGAGAAACTATTTTGATGATAAAAAAAACTTTTAAAAGACTAAATATTGAAAGTTTAGACAAAACTAGTTCATTATCAAGACTTTTTAAAGACTAATATAATGACTTGTAACATTAAAAAAATTAACTTGAGAGTTTGCTACAAAAGTAATGTAATATTTCTTTAAATATATAATAAAAGATTCTAATAAATAGCAAATACTTTACCAAAAGAATCTTGAACATGTTTTTTGACTTTAAGATGCTTTAAGCACTTATTTCCTTGATTTTTATTGCTATATAACTTTATGTTTTGTGTAGTTACTACGAACTTTTTTACTATTAACAATTAGTGCAGGAATTTTGAGTAATCTTGTTTTTAGCAAGTGCCCACACACGCACACATATAATAAAATATATAAATTGGAATGGCAGTTATCCTGCTATCTCCTATCATGTTTTTGGGACTAACCAGTATTGACTGCTATAATTAAAAAAATACATTCCAAAATTGTATTACCACAACACATTTCCCAAAAATTTCAAGTGGAAGGAACAATAAACCTTACCAACACTAGACAGGACAAACCCAGCTAAAATGTCTTCTTCTTCAACAGCAGATAATCTAATCCGTAAATTTTCACCAGGTCCAGCACGTTTAACACGATCCTCGTCGATAAATATGGCAACAACTTTTACTTGATCCTGCAGTTGTTACCCATTTCAATGTTGAAGAAATAATAAGAAAAAAGAAAGACAGCTCACAACAACACAAAGAAAATAAATAAAACTACCTTATTTGGCATGACCAACAAGGAGTCTCCCTCACGAACAGAACCGGACTCAACTTTGCCCATAACAACAGTTCCCATGTCTTTGAATTTGTCAATAATGGGCATCCTATGCAAGTCAGAACCTCCCTCTTAGCAAAGATGTTAAACTTCAAAAATAAAAGAAAAAAAATATTATATAGGACCTTGGGGGCAAGATGGTCAGAAATTTAATACCTGAAAGGACCTTTGGGATCCCGTGGTGGAACTTCAATACCATCAAGGGCCTCGAACAAGCAAGGCCCATTCCACCATGGGCAGACACTTTTGTCCACCCTTGTTTTCATGTTTGTACCCACTAGACCAGATATTGGCAAAAACAAGACATCTGTGGAATAAACAATTAGTAAAATGACTTTATTTACACAATTCATTAAACTAGTTGAGATGAGATCTGCGCAAAATATGAAATTTTCACTAAGCACGCAATGTCTTCCAAAACACAGGTTTGAAAGGTTTTTCAAATCCTACACCATAGAGATAAAGTGTGGAACAGAAAGTGAACAACCTAAAAGTCCTTGAATCTCAATTCTTTCAATAAAAAGAAGTGTTGTTTACTCCATGTACTAGGTTTCAAATCATCCTTTTAGAACTTAATACCTAGGATCTCAAACCTTCTCAACATTTTGAGCAAAGAAACTATCAGGAATCTTCAAATTGTCCCAAGCTTCAGCATTTATTAAGCAAGACATAACTCTCTAGAAGTGAATACGACAATGTGTCCCCTCCCCCATCACATTTATTATCATATAGAGCATGTTCTCCATGTAAAAGCTACACAACCCCCCATCCATTATAAATCTCACATTCACATAGCATCCAACAATTAAAAAGCAGATGAATTAAAACGAAAGGAAACAGAATTTTCAACATTTTCTCAAACAAAAGAAAAAATGCCGTTTACCTTTCTTTACATTGTATCCAGATTGCTTTAGAAATGGAAGCATCTTTGACTCAATTTCGTCATACCTAGTGGTACACCAGCAGCAAGGACTCTTATTATAATTGCGTATAAGCACAGAAAGGATGTGTGCGAATACAGTGAAAAAGTAAATAGAACCTTTCTTTTGACCACTGCACTGTAGGTTCATCCATTTTATTAACAACAACAAGCAACTTCGCCACACCCAGCGTTTTTGCAAGCTGGACATGCTCACGAGTTTGTCCACCTCTCTCGTATCCAGTTTCAAACTCTCCCTTCCGAGCAGAAATAACCTGATTGATGGGGCATAAAACACAGATAGCTCTATCATCAAATGGTTGTGAAGCACATAATTGTAAACAAGGACAAAGTCACACATCGATCAACTAACCAACACTCCAATATCAGCTTGAGATGCACCACTAATCATGTTAGGAACATAGCTTTTGTGGCCCTGCAAAAGCATTGTCATTCAGAACTAATTGAATAGCAGGTCAATAGCATATGGCTAATGGCGGGTCAATAGCATATGGCTCAATAATATCATCTTAAAATGAGGGTTTAGATCTAACTCAACTTTATAAAATTGGCTTGTAAGATAAGTTTTATACCTATTAGAAAACCTCTTATATAACATTATTTGGTCATAACTCATGCTAATGTGGGATTTTCAAAAGAAACAATTGAATCAAGGGAGGGTATCTGTCAGAAAATCCTCTAAGTAGTTCAAAAGAGAATAGTATTACTTTGGGAATATGCATGTACACAATAAAGAAAATTAATCTGAGGAGAATCACAATGCAAATACTCACAGGCGCATCCAAAATAGTAAACCTTGTTGTATCGGTTTCAAAATGTGCTCTTCCAACTTCAACTGTCTTTCCCTGCAATTGTCACCACATTACCCTAATTATAAACGCTGATCAAATCCATACACTTACGATACTACATCAAATCAATAAACCACTTAGCTTTTATCAGAAAATTTACTCATACCTTTACCCTCTCCTCCTCATTTGTGTCCATAATATAAGCCATATACCTAGCATATTAATTTCAAATCATTAATTTGAAATAGATTAGTATCAGGTATATTCATTAAGCTGAAAGATCCCTCTTCTCTCCAAAAATAAATAAATAAAGAAAAATCTTATTTAAAAAATTAATAACTTCAAGATCCAATTGCCATATAGATAAAACACAGAATAACATTTCAAACTTGAATTACTAGTACTGCTAGCATACATTTATGGACTACTGGAAGAACATGAAAAATAAATAATGAAAAAATTTCACCCACTATATTAGAGAAGCATTAAAACATTTAGTAATGGACAATTACCAACTGTAAAAGTGTTCAACTGGCTCAGAAGAAATTTAAATTAGCATGCCACAAATTTCATCAGGAGAGAGAAAGATCTCGAATAAATATTTGAAGCTATGGGGTTGAAAAAGAAATAACATTTCCACATAACTCCTCATTGAATGTTATGTTTGGACTACTTTACCCATCATAGAATTTGTTCTGAGCAAAGCAAACTGCAGGACAGACTACACTTTCATTTACTATTTAGTGACAGAGTGAAACAACCATAAGACAAACAGTGTAATAACATAATTGGAAACGTCAAACACAAAAGAAATATACATCCACACAAGTCATAATTGAATGTTCTGATTGGATTACTATACCCATCATAGAATTTCTTCTGAGCAGAGCAAACTGGAGAACGGACTACATTTTTATTTACTATTTAATGCTTATTTGTTTCCATCTGGTAGAATCTAACTACAGCATGTAATGGTCCAGTCCATTAATTTTTATAATAATTATTTGATTACTTTATAAAGGAAAAAGTAGCTTGATCTGAGCTAAATTAGTACAAGAGAGCTTGAAGCACTAGGAAAATTCATCCAAATCAAGCCAAATAAGCTGCCTCGGATTTTAAGCATCTCTCATTGCACAAACCCAATTCTTTTTACACAATCACCCAAATATTAAATAGCTGGAACTTATTGTACTTGCTGAAAAAAGGACTATCACACAAACACTGAAATATTAATATAGAACAGGCCAATAAGGCAAACCAACTCAAACATGTGTTAGTAAATTAGTCTGAAAACCATAAGTTTAAGACGTTAGGACCTAAGTTGCAATAAATAGATTAAGAGACAGCAATGCAGATTGGAACACATGACACTTTTAATCAAAAAACAAAGTGAATAAGCTTACCAACTTTCTCGACTTTTGTCCTTGGCCTCTTTCTCATATTTTTGGATAGTCCGTTCATCAACTTGACCACTGAGGAAAAGTATCTGGCCTCCAGTTGTAGACTTACCAGCATCTAAAACATGATATACAGGAATAAATTACTTGTATAACAATAGTATATCCAGAATGCAAATCTCTAACTGAATCCATGCCTTCCTCACTCCTCACTCCTCACTCCACTCTGCTAACGAATCTTTAGGCAGTTATAAAAAAAATCTCATGCATATTCCCTTCCAACAAATCTTTATAGCTCGTGTGATGTGTGTCAATAGGCCCTGACCTGCCCTACATTTTCCTCGTGTACTATAGTAAAATGAATGTACTCTGTATTTATCATGTTGAAAATTTAGTATGTGCTCAGATTAGCCTCTTTTGTGTTCAAACCAGCTTATAATCAAAAGTTTACCTACCCTGAAAGCATTAAAAAATTATTCTCCCAATTTAGTCCAACTCTGCACAGGTTACATGAGACTAACGAATTATAGATCAATAACCACATGAACCCAAGCAGAAGTGAAAGCATGCAATCCAAGTCTAGAGGACGTTCTTTTATTCTACTTCTTACATGAAAAGCAAAAAAATTTAAGAAGTTGATAACCAGCAGAGGCAACAAATGTCCTCTAGTCCGTGGTCAACTTCTAAATGGCTATTTCATTATATAATGCACAAGGTAGATATGATGCCTGATACTCTTACACAAGTGATGGTTGTCAAAGGTTTAAAGCTGAACAAACCACAAAAAGAAAACATGGTTACTCGTACTGAAGAATCGTGTGAATTATTTAACTTACCAACATGGCCAATAAACACCACATTCAAGTGCCTTTTTGTCATCTCTGGCTCCTCTTCTTCTTCTTGAACGGGAGGGATCTCCTTATCTTTCACTACAAATCAATGTCATGGAGTGATCACACAAAAATGGATGTTTGCATTTTTATTGACAGAGCTGTCTAGTTCTGAATGAGAAATCAAATGCAAACTATGCATTTAATTGCATACTTGGAAACTAAATAACTTCCCTATACCTTTTGGCTCAGCCTCAGCAGCCTGTGCCTGAACCTCCTGCTTAGGATCTGAAATCACCAAGATAAAATTATTATATGGTGCCCTCCAATCTCCATCATTAACTTATAAGTCAGCAAGTAAGTGAAACAACCAATACCACAATCAATGAAGAACAGAGCTTTACTGGTAGATTAGGTTAAATTGATCAATCATCATTTTTCAATGGTCAGAATATAACCAGACGACAAGGATCACAGGGTGGGGCAAGTAATTAATTGTATATAATTCACAACAATATCAACCATGGGTAAGACAACGTAGAGCTTATTTGATATGAAACTGTGTAGTGAGATTATGTGTGCTACTGCTACCCAGTGTTGTTAAATGGTAGCACCAAGGTGAAATGGTGTGGCATATTTTTTGCCAACGACCATAGGCAATTTGTAATTGGAGGCCCACTATGGCGGTGATAGGCTGCAATGGCAAGTTTATACGGTGGAATTTTGGGCATCCACCATAGATAACACTGCAGATACCAGTCGTACACCATTCATTTAAAGAAATCAGCTAATATAACCAAAATACTAAAAGGAGTATAACAAGGGACAAGAAGAAAAGGGAGGAAAAGAGGAACACAAACTCCTATTCTGACTTCTACAATGCTTTTGAAGAGCATCATTATGATAATAACTTTCTATATCAAAACAACTTTTGTAAACAAGTGAGAGTGATAATTGTATCAATGGAAGGTGCTGTGGTGCATAACATTTACAAACGTAAGAAGTAGAAACAGGTTGATCTCGGACAAAAAAAATAAAAATGATGACAATACATTTTTACAACCACAAAGAATCTTGAAGTATAATTATGTAAGAGTTTATAATCAATGAGATTTATTTTCCCATAAAATATAAACACAGAATCAACCACTTTCTTACAACCAACCTTCATCCATCTTATCAGATTTCTCAACTTCTTCCGGCTTTCCATCCTCAGGAGTTACCACCCCATTATTGTCATCTGCTTATCACAAATTCACAACCAATATCGAAAAAAATATTAAAATAAAACAGTATAAATACAAGTTAAAAATTAAAAAAAAACATCAGTAGCCTATAGATTACCGGCCGATTCAAGCTGTAAAGAACGGATGTCCTCCTCGATATCTACCATTCAAACAAAAGAGACATCAATATTTCCTCCAATCTCCAAATCCTTATAACCTCGAACCAGAAAGCTTTTGTTTCATTCAATAAAAGCAATAATTCACTTGTTTCTTTAAATTACTCTTCAGTGTGAATGAAAGCCCAAACAATTATAAATCAAGCCACTAACCATTGCATGCAACTCAGCTTACTGCAAACAAAATTTCACTCACAACCAAGAGAAGTTAACAAAGTTGGAATACAAACAAATAAGTACTACACAGTAAGTAAAATAGAACATCGCAAATCCGAGTTCAATCAATTGAACTTGAGCAGAAACAAAAGCAGAAAGGCATAACAATAAAATCGCGGCGATTGTCGCCGATCGGTAGAGTTAACCGTGAAAGATCTATGAAAAGCGGGAACATGCAGATCTAAAGGAGAGAACGGAGGGATTGAGGAAAGAGAGGGAAAAAGGAATTGATATGGGAATGAGATGAAGAGAACGTACCCATGGCGATGACGATAGGGATTGTGCAGAGAGGTAGCAAGGGTTTCGGTGACGCAACGCAACTGTGAAAGGAAGAGTAAAAATACGGAATGACAAAGGAGGCGTGGGGTTTTGTAGTGGCGCAACCTTTTTATCTTTTCTTTCTCTGTCTTCTTATTTTCACTTTGCCTTTCCTAGTTATCCTATTTGCTGTTTGTTGTTGTACCTTAATTTCATGTCTAGTATTTAACGTTGTACATGTTTCAATCAATTTAATTAGTGCGTGTAATATAATTATATAATTTTACCTATAGATATCTTCATATTTAGTTCATGTTTAAATTTTTATTATTGATATTGAATAGAATTTATTCTAATTTTTAAAATAAAAATTGATTCTATATTGAAGTGATCTTTTTATTATCAAAAATTGTATTAGCAACTATGAGTAAAGAAACTATCAGTGTAATGTTCTAAGAATATTTATACGAAATTCTAAAAGATTAAGATTTATGTGTAATTTAAGAGAATATTAACAAATCTTAGTGTAATTTAATCTTACAAAATTATTGCTATTGTAAAATTGACATTATCACTTCTGTTACCACTAACTATACTAGTGCGGAAATATTTGTAAGGGTGGGTGTTGACTCTTTAAGTTTTATACAGTAACAGAGAGAGATTTAATGGTAATTTTTAATATAGATCAGTTATTCTTTATATATAATATTTGTAAGGGTGAGTGTTAATTCTTAACTTTTATTCAGAGAGATTTAATGTTAACTTTTAATGTAGATCAACTATTATTTATATAAAAAAAATAGATAGTCTCTAGACTTTAACCTATTAGCAGAAAATTAATTTAATTAAAGTTATTTTTAACCTTGGGTGACTCTTGTGTGCTAAAAAATAAAAATAAAAATAAAGAAACAGACATTTTTATTCTATGTGACTTTTGTAAATTAAAATTTAGTGTTAAAGTTATGTTATATAAACAAAACTTATTTAATATAAGGTGGCAAATTTTAAAATTTATTAATTTTAATATTTTCTTTATCAAATTACACTAAAATGATGAAAACTTTAGAATTTCTAAAAAAATATGTTAATAAATGCAATTATTCCTATAATGTATATTATTTTTAGTTAACAAGTATTTTATTCACCTCACTATTAATGAAATTATAAGTTTTTTATTTATTATTTTAACTGTCAAGGTTTTGCATGGAAGGTGTTTTTTTTTTAGTTGAGAGTATCTCATATTTCTTATAAGATATTGTGATGTTGAATTTAAAATTTAATTATCATTAATGATCTAATACTAAATCTTAACTAAAAATAGTTTTAGTCAAAGGTTATATAAGATGAGAGTTTATTTATATGAGATAATTTTTAATAATTAAATTAAGTACTTTTCTGTGGATTTGTATTTATGTAAGTCATAAATGGATTAACTTTTATATTTCATCATTTTTCTTTTAACCTAAAATTCAACCATGATACAATTATCTTATCAAGAAGTTATGGGAGACTTGTTGGTGATGATGATGATATGATCAAAGTTGAGGATGACATTAATATGAAGACAATGGATTATATGACATTAATAGTATTACTCTTCCTATGTAAATTTATGGGAACAGGTAACTAGTTTAAGGTTGTTTATACTTTACTTGATATAATAATTATATTTAAAGTATATAGACAAATTGAGTTTAAACCAAAATAAATAATAATTTTTTTTTAAGTATCAATCCATTCATAAATCTACCTGAAAATACAAAAGTTCATATCTAACAACACATGTAACTACATGTAACTATGGTTAAGAAACTCTTAAATATATATTTATTTAACTCTATACATTAAAGGGTTGGTTTTCTATCTTGTATTTTTCAAACTATAATCATTTTATAACTAATAACTATAGATCCCATTGACGTTGATTATAATCATTGTTAAGGATTACACGATAATATAATTTTATTCACTATAAAAAATAATCAATAAATTAAAAGTTCATTGCAGTAATTTATACACTTTTTAGTATACTATAAATATAAGTGTATTAAAGTAATATGTAATTTTATTTTAATTATAAGTATGATTAACACAAATATTTAAAGTAAAACAATCATAACGAAGTTATATAAATTATATACTATAAAATTATATTTTTTTTAATACATATAATTATTTTATGTCTAATACATATAAAATTATTTTTTGTTACTTCTTTCACGTTTTAGTGAAGTAGACAATAAAAAAAATTATTCAATGTGACTACTATATAACATAAACAAGAATAATATATCTAAACATGACATAATTTATATTTTATATTTATAATATTGACATGATTATAAAAATAAAATATCTTGAATATTTAAGGATTGTTTTCGTTTATCAATATTTGAGAGAACAATTAACTACTTTAATTATTCAATATGAATAGTTTAATTTTATTTTGTTGTTAGATATTAGAAATCATAATTTTGTAATTAGTTTAAATGTTTAAGTATTCTTATTAAGAAATTTCTTTATTTTTTTAGTTTGTAAGTTTATACCAATGTTATTTTTAGAAATATCATAAATTTATATTAAATTGTGTACCGTTCAACATAAATTTTGGATAATTTTAATTTATTTTTTAATATAACTTTATCTGAAACTATGTTATATTCAATGTAAAATATAAGTTTTTGTATTAAAAATAGTTTTTTAATGTAATTTTTACGTCAAATTGTTAATAACAATAAAAAGTCTCAAATAATAGATGCCTAAAAATTCTTCTACACTAATAACCCATTTAGAACTACATGACTTCCTCATTCATGAGAACCTTTTAGTGAGACATCCAATTATACTTTTATTCACCAATTAAATTAATTCCTATCTTACTTAATAAATATGAAGTTTTTTTTTTTTTTTTGCAAAACTCTTTCTACTTTTAGTGCAAACGGGGATCACAAACTCTTTTATCGACTGTATGAGTTTATCGAAGTCTTTACAGTAAAAATCAATAAAATAAGAATAAGTAAGGAAGTCTTTACAGTAAAAATCAATAAAATAAGAATAAGTAAGGTTTATACGTCTATTAAAGAAAATATGAAGCCTTTTGCATGTTAAAAAGGAGTCTCTTCCATACACTCAACCAATCTTTTGACTATAGATAATTAATAACTTTATAATCTTCAAAGAAATAATTAACATTAAATAACTAGTTTCTATATGATTTGTAACTCTCATGAGCATTTCCCACTACCAATGAATATTTTTGAAAACATGTCTCAGCTTTTTCCTTTTTCCTCTCTAGCAAACCTATTGAAAACCATAATGTTCATAATCTCAATTGAATGAATGAATATTTGTGAAAACCATAAATAATTGTAAAATTATAAAAAAATGTGCCAATTAAATCATTTAAATGGTAGTACCTGAATTTTTATACTCCTAAATTTAAAAAAAGTAACATTCTCAAGAGTTCGATTCACTAATTGTTATTACAAGTAATATCAATAGTCACCGTCAAATTATAACATCTAGCTTCCTCCACATCCTCAACAATAGAAGTACTTCAAAAACTTTATTTTAAAAGTTAACTGAAATCTAAGTGAATATATATTAACCTATATAACAATATTAATCACAATTATGAATATTAAATTATATCGATTATTAGAGTATTAAATTTAAATATATGTAAGATACTAATTATAATTTTAAAAGTTTGTAGTCATATAAATAAAATCATTTTTTTATAGTTTTTATAAATTAAAATTCATTTTTTAAAACTAAATACATTTTAATGAAAATGATCATTTAAACATAATTTAAATTATATCTTATAATTAATATTTAGTTCTTAATTAATTAACATGACAGATTTATACTTTGCGAGTGAAGTTATGGAGTGAAAAATAGTTAACTTTCTTAAAAACCCAAAAGTTTAGTTTGAATTAAATAACCCAACAAAAGCAATTGGAGATTCAATTAGCTTCACATAGGTAAAGATTTTGAAGTGTGAATTGGAGTGTGTGAAGCAGATGTTGATACTACTTCTACAATAATCAATCCCTAGATAAATCCCAATTCGATTTGTGGGCAAGTCAATAATCCGATGAGGGTTCTGCAATTGGGTTTATTTCTGGCCTTGGCATCTGGATTTGCAGCCATTTCCATCTACATCACCGGACTCTCTGATCCTTTTGTATGTATGTATGTATTTGCCTGTATCTTCTTCAATTTCTCACAGTTTTCTTCAACTGCGTTAAATCTAATAATAATAATTATAATAACGATGCAACCACTCGCAGATCCCGGTTATCGCCTCACAGATGAAGACACCGAAGCGTTGTTGTCGCTGCACAACACTTTCCAGAAGTGTGTGGTGAGGTTTTCCTCGGTTTCTTTGTTTTGTTTTTTGGTTTCTGTGCTGCTGCATTTGCCTTCAAATCAGGGTTATTTGCGTGTGTTGTTTCCGTGTACAACACACAATGCTGTTGCGTTATGTATGAATTTCATGGATAGGGAACTGGGTAGAGTTTGTAAACCTGAATTTTAGTTTGTTTGCAAATGGATGCAACAACATAAAACAAGATCTCTGCTTATTGAAGAATAGTTTGATACTAAATGCGCTGATGTTGAGTATTGGAGCTTTGAGAGTGGTATAGAAACTTCTCTACTAAGTTTCAGAGAACTATTTTTTAATGCTAGAAAGTGTTGTATTTTATTTGAAGGACTGTTATTTAGTGGTTTTAATTGCCCCTCTGTATGGTATTTATTGTGGAGTAATTTGTAGTTGTTTTGTTTCAATATTTTTCTTACAGTTTCAGCACCTTATGCATCTTTTAGATATATTCTCAGTGTGGGTTCCTTGAATGATTCAACTGAGTTACTACTTTTGAGTTATATGCAGAGTGCAAACGGACTTGGCCTAGAAGCAACTAGGGGCTCAGATTATTGCCAAACCACGATAAATTTCCCCAGAGACACCATTCCTAAATGGGTAAAGATTCCTAATCATTCACTGAACATATTGTTGTTCATGAAGGAAGAAAAAAAAAACTGCATATGTGATTCTTTAAGATGTGTTAATTTTGATAACCTACCAGTTGGGGGGAAATAACGTCCTCCAATTCAGAAGTATGTGTAGTTATACAATCACATGGTTAAAAGAAGTTAAACAGTTAACCAATTTGTTGACATCTGGAGTTTTCTGCATTAACAGAGAGATCCAAAAACTGGAGAACTTGAAGCTCTGTCTTTTGATTTTAATCTATGTGAAGCTGTGGCTTCATGGGAACATGTAAGCGACTTAGTCTCTGTTTTTGTGATTGTAATTAGTCAGAAATCTATAATTTCTTTGTTATTATATACATCCTGATTCGTTTGATATCCTGGTTGATTAATATACGACAGTTTTAACTACCCTTGCCACTCTAGACATTAATGTCAACTTCCTTTCATTAGTTTTTTTTTTTAATTGTAAAATGAATAATGTCCTGAAATGATTTCTCAGGTGCGGAACAGTACCACTATCCTCACCAAGGAATTCATTGATTCTTTACCAAATGGATGGGAGGAATATGCATGGCGTAGGATCAATAAAGGAATACAGCTGTAAGTAACGTGCAACTCAATTTTACTGAACAGTTAAGTAATTACGAAATAATGGTATCCTATAAGAATGACTCCTCACACTAAATTTCATTTTAATTCATTTAGCATACTCTGTCAATTTGTCAGTCCTAAGACATTTATAATTGGCTGTTGAGAAGCAAACATATGCTCTTGTTGAGGAGATAAAACTTTGTCTGAGTTTCTCAATATAAAACATAGATATCATGTTCCATGTTGAATATATATAATTTATATTTAGTCATGGAATTAAAGTCACGGAGGTTATTCTTTAGAAGGAAATTAAAATTAGTGTGAAGTCTCAGAATAGGATCTTTTGTGTTGCAGCAACCGCTGTGAGAACAAGACCTTGTGCATGGAGAAACTTTCACTGGTTCTCCCTGAAACACCACCGTACTTCCCTAGACAGTTTGGGCGCTGTGCTGTTATTGGCAATTCAGGAGACCTCTTGAAAACAAAATTTGGAAAGGAGATAGATGGTTATGAAGTTGTCATTAGAGAAAATGGTGCTCCAATACAGGTTTGTCGTTCAACAGGATGCTTCTTATGTTCTTTTTACTTCATCCCAAAAAATTAAGACCTCCACCACTTAGTACTGTTTATGACTACAGAATTACACTGATTATGTGGGTAGGAAAAGCACATTTCGCCTTCTAAACCGAGGATCCGCCAAAGCGCTGGACAAAGTTGTAGAGTTAGATGGTATTGCCATTTTGTTTTCATGAGCTCCACTTGCTACAATGCGATTACGAGTCTATCCTTACTATAAATTGCTTTTTCTGCAGAACAAAGAAAAGAAGCGCTGATAATAAAAACAACAATTCATGATATCATGAACAAAATGATTCGGGTATATTTCCTTGTCAAAGGAAACCATCTTCTAAAACAACTACTTTGTATTTCTTTGTCGCACATTCTATGTTCCACTTGCAAAGCAATTGGTTTTGTCTTCTGCAGGAGGTTCCGATAAAAAATCCTGTGTACCTCATGCTAGGTGCATCCTTTGGCTCAGCAGCAAAAGGAACTGGACTTAAGGCTCTTGAATTTGCTCTCTCTATGTGCGATTCAGTGGATATGTATGGTTTCACTGTAGATCCTGGTTATAAAGAATGGTATTATATTTTCTTATTGCAATTAGTAGCACTGGTTAAATACGTATTTCTTTGCCTGATCAACAATCCTTATTTCTCATAGGACAAGATATTTCTCTGAATCTCGTCAAGGCCATACCCCATTGCACGGTAGAGCTTACTACCAGATGATGGAATGCTTGGGGGTAAGTAAGCCATCCTTGTGGAGGCCATACGTTCAAGTCATTTAATAACTTCCCTTTAGAACCAAAAGGAAAATAGATTTTCCACATCATTTGCTGATAATTATGTTAAATGTTGAAGTTTCACACTTATGTATAAACCATAAGCAAGAATGTATATTCCTTGTTTAATTTATTCTCAGTAATACAAGTATAATCACGTTTCTTACTTTTCAAACCATTGATGTTTTCTATCTGGTTCCATTTTCAAGCTTATCAAAATTCATTCTCCCATGCGAGCTGATCCTAATCGTGTTGTAAAATGGGTACCAAGCCGCCAAATTATAAGAGCTTCTAGAATTGCATCAGAGAAATTACTGAGGTAAATGATTTGCCCCCATTCCTCCACCCCCGTTTTTTGTTTCTCTAATTATTGTTGCAACTCTCTTAATATCTCATGGCTTGTGCTATATTAGGACAAATATAAAGTTGTGATAAATTAATAGAATATTTATTTAGTTGTTTCTAGTTACCTTTTTGGTAGTGTTTATTAGCAGAAGGGTATTATTGGTCTTTGATATGTTCTATCGGGAGACCTCAAAAATATTGAAAGGTCATGACCCTTTAGTATTAACTTCATTTGACATCGGTCATACGGCCCTGCTAGTTATATGCTGTGTTTCTGCGCACCGAACATGACATGATATTTATGTTGTTCAATGCTAATTGAGCTTAATATGAGTACAGATGGATTGAATCTGAGACTATTTGGAGACTCAAATTTATGATTTTTACAGGAGAGTTGGAGCAGGATCTGAAGATCCACTGGCTGCATGTTCCATAATTAGGAAGCAAGTAAAAAGAAATCTAAATGCAGTTTCAAAGCTCAGAAAGGCGGCACTTGATCATTTAAGGTATGTGAAGAGAACAACAATGTATCCCCTAGAGCATAGTCCTGGACATGGGTCCCTTTGCACTGTGCCAACTGATTAAACTGTACTGAGATTCTATTCGTTTAGATTGTGCTGGAAAATCAAGGAAATTTATTTAGTTTTTCTCATTCTTTTCTTCTTTCTGGTTTGAAACCTTTAAAGGACATAGATTGGTTAGGGAGAGGATTACAGAACAACTAGGACAAAATGTTGAGGCATCTGTAATGCTTTGCTGAGTTATAACAATTTTATCTGTAATGAATGACTTTTGTTTTTCTTTAAACAATTAAATTTCCAAAATTTTAGTAGTTAATAAAGCTTGACATGTTCGTGTTTATGCCTTGCATTTGGTTTACAGACTTGAGTAGTAACCAATTTGATTTTATAATCTTGATTTTGGTTAGATCTGAGTTTGAAGTAACATGATTTATGTTCGGATACTTAAATTAGATAACTGCGATGTTCACAAAATAAATATTGTTTGGATGATATAAATTGAAATCTCTTTAAATGTATAATTTAATAGACATGATTTGGTATTATAATATGCAAACGGTTTTTCCTTTGGATGCAGACTAAATAATAAAATGACGCTGATGCAGTGAAGTAATGAGAGTGCTTAATTTTATGTCTGTCAATTAACTAATATAATAACAAATGGCTGGTCCGCAAGTTATTCAAACTATGCTTTTCTTCGTGCACCCTCATTATTAATGCCTGCACCCCAATAGTAACAAAAAGACTAAAATACTCTCATCGTTAACTAAATTTTATATATATTTTACTATAAATTTTTTTAATACAACATTACAGAAATTTCTATTATATGATTATAAAATTACAGAAATTAATTAAAAATTTATTTTCTATCTACTCAATTTTTATAAATATAATATAAATTTTAATATCTTTCAAATAATTTTATTATAATTATTATTTTTTATTTATACTATTATATAAACAAGATACAATCGTTTTGTAATTACTTTTGACATAATTTTTAGTTATATAATAACCGTACAATTAAGAGTATACAATTTAAAAAAATGTTTGTGTTATTTTTAATTTATTATTTATAACCATTAGTATTTTAATTTAAAAGTAACTAATTTTGAGTTATATTTAATTTTTTTGACAGTAAATTTAAAAATAAGGGCCTAATTCTTAACTTCATGATTATTATGAAAAGAAGTGGATTCGCTTACTCTCATGTTTCCATTGTAATGCGATTTCCCAAGACTCAGTAGATAATAAACATGTTATCTTGTCGTATTTGACATTTAAATAAAAAATATATATTATTTTTCACATTTTTTTCAAATACCTCAATTTAGTCTAAATTACAAATTTGATCAAAATTTAATTCTTGATTCAAGATTTGAGTCAACCTATTTTGATAGGATTTTATTCTTTATATTTCAAGAAAATGAATCACAACTTTGGTACAATCCTTACTTGTCAAAAGGTTTCTTTCATTTATTTTGATATTTTAACATTGATATGTTAAATCGTGTGTTCAATTGAACCAAAATAAAAAAGCATGAAATTTACATAAGAAATTTAAATTACAATTTTTTCTAAAATAAAAAATAAGATAACATAAAAAGGAAAATTATAACAGGAAATCAGGGATTTATTTAAAAGTATCACCGTTGGTACTACCATTGGGTGAGTGAAAAGTTTTTCCCTTACCACAATTGTGACAATGCCAAGGAAATCAATTCTATAGCCGAGAGTACACAGTACGTAGCCGAGAACTACCGCATTTGGGCAAGATCGGTATTCAAGAGACAATTGTGGTATCTCAACATAATCAGAACTTCAAATGCTGTGATGTATCCATAGTCAGAAACTGGCCTAGACAGCACGGTATCTGGGCACACTCTGGCCACATCCCTACAGGGACAGTCTGCCCCAGATACCAATAATGACAACGTTTGTCAAAATTACAACGTTAATAATCACTAAACCACCACAGTAAACCATGGGTTTGTAAGATTTGGACCATAGATAAACACCCTTCTCAAAGTAAAGTAGTATAAATAGGATGGGACGACCCCCACACGTGAAGGATTTTTGAACCTTCTATAGAAGATACCTTATAAAATAAAACCTAAGTCGGTGTCGACCGAGATCACCAAGAACAAGAGCACACTGGGACTAAATACTCAGAAGAGGGAACATCCATTTAGACCTTTGGAGCTACAGAACACCAGAGCGGTGATCTTACTAAGGATGGGAAGACCGTATAAGAAAAAATTCGTATTTCACCTCAAGAACAAAAATCATCCCAATGTCAGATTGATGGAATTAAGTTTGTAAACATCACCAAAACAATCAGGCTACGTGTGATTTGATAATGTCATAAAGGTGGGAAGCAGAAAGTACTATTTAGATTGAATTGGAATAAAAATTTCACTACTTGCAGCCCCCAAAAAACACAGGTTTCCTCTGTAAAAACATTTCATCATATCGTTTTGGAGTGAGCACATGCGTAACCTTTTCATGACATCGAACTAGACATTTAGAGGTACAATAACATTTAAAGTCAAGCTTACTACAGCTGAAAAAATTCCTTACAGATACAAAACTAGACGAGAACATCCCAATCTCATAATTCGGAATTCGCCAATTGACCATTTTCTGTCACAGCTTCCAAGTTCCAGCCTCTGAAAAAAAAAAAAGTAATTAACACCAAAACTAGAGGAAATAAGCCGAGAAAACCAAAATATTCGTAGTAGTCACCTCTCTGCTGCTTCACTTTTCAGTTCATTTATACGATTTTCAACTGAAGCACAGGCAACATTGATATCTATATTCTTCTGACAGAGCTCCTTCCATTGCATGGACAATGCATTAAGCTCATATGCAGTGTTTTGCTGATAATAAATTTAAGAATAAAAGGTTAGCAGAAACTTAACAAGTCAAAACGGAGAAAAGAGTTGTAAATGATAATTACCTGATGATATTTCCTTTCACGATTTACTTTTTCAATCTTTTCATTTTGTTCTTGAGCTAATTTCTGCATTCTAGAAATTGATAACACAACTAAAACCAGTGGCGTGAGAAATATGAAATATGCAGGCAAACAACAGTGTTATAAAGCTCAGCTGCTCCGGCAACATCCTTTTGATCTATTATTTACACTGGTAAATGTATATTGTGCATGTGTTGAGGGAGTGAGATCGTAATAGATGGGAGGAACAACTGTAAAGTCGACACTAATCAGTTTTACATAAAGGGTTAAGATTGCTGTTTCACTTAAGCTTTATATTAATTAAGTACAGATTAGCTCCCCAACCCTCACTTGTATGCCTTTCCATGCATGTGTCCATGCCTTGTAAAAATGTACCAGTAACAATCTAAAGAACTGGCCAGTCCACATGAAAGTTAATGAAGATAATGAGAAATCATGCAGATCAAGTCGAACAAATATCATGAAAGCATAAATGTATGCAATGACAAAAACAAGGTTACCGATTCTATGAAGCACAGAACTAAGAAATGCTTTAAACCAGAGTTTACTAAATCTGTAAAAAATATATCAAACATAGGTACGAAAGGTTTCTAGAAATACCAAACAGATTTTTGTTTACCTAGGAATCTTAATCATAGGAATGAAAAATTATTGTCCGAAGGAACTTTATGGGGACATCCTCAAGCAAATCTGAGGCTTTTCTGTATCGATATCATTTACCGAAACATCCGTTTTCCAAAAACTAATAGGAAGAATCAAATCAATATAAAAGATAAGTCCTTCTGCTGAAGGCAAGAAATTTAAGTTGAAAATTACAAGTACCAAGCCATATGGACCAAGGCAGGCCTGTCTTGACGACATCAGCTAGATTTGTAAACATATTCGAGGTAAGCAAAAAATGCAGAAGCACTGGTGTTACAAGCCCGTAACATGAAAATAGATTGATGCCAGAGAGGTAGCAACTGTAGAATTCAAAACAAAATCGAAACATGAACCACGTTTATTCAATTAACAAACCTTGATAAGTATACTTCTAACCGCTTGTTGTGTAGTTTCCATGTATCAGGACCATATTTTAACATCAAATCCAAATTTTCCATCCTGCATATCAAGTAATCAACCAATAAAACAATTGTAAACAACTTCCTACCAGTAAGCTTTATAAATTACTTCATGCTGCATAATAGACCTAACTTGAGATAGAAAATACAATAGTTATTTCCTCTCCTAAAGAGTTTACAAGACTTCCCTTGTGAAATCTAGATGTTCAAAGTATGGATAACCATATTTTTTTCATAATTTTCTGCAATCCTTTGCAATTTAACCAACATGAGATTACTACAAATATAGCATAGCTAAATTTCTTGCGTTGCGTGTAAGGCGTGTGTGCATGAATTGTGTCACAAATCATTACGAGTGTGTGATGAGTGCATGAAGGACCAAGAAAAAAATGAGTAAGAACACACTATACCTAGAAGAATCACAAGAAGCATGTCAAGACAAGTGGTTCTTGCTCACCAAAAAATCCTTCTTTTTCTCTATTTTGTATACATTGGACTCGTAATTGTAGGATTTAACAATTGTATTTTGAGGTGTAATTAGTACTACTAGAATAGGCTTAGATGAGGATTGCCAAGCCCAAATTGTAAACATCAAGCTCGACCAAAACAAAAAGAACAAGGAATCTAAAGAAGAAAAAAACAAAGCATGGTGCAAGGCAGAGGGAAGCCCAATTTGAGTGAGTAGATTCTCAGCCAAAAAGACATCAAATAAAGGCAAGTACAGCATCTGCAAAGGAGGCATGAAATGCATGATCAAGCATGCGAAACACCTCCATAATTCTCGGTCAACCAGAAGATTTCAATTGATTTTATTTTGAAATTTGAAATTTCAAAACTCCCTCCATTACCTTTTTGAAATTCTCAGCCAAGGACTTGTGTGCTTTAGAAGTCACACACGTGTCATTAGACAGGAAATAGCCTTTCATTTAGGCTTCTAATTTCGGATGGCATGCTTATAAATAGCGATTCACACCTTGTAAGACACTTTTGGATTTTTATGAAATTCTGAGATTGTGAGAGAAGTCGTGTGAGTACTTGGATTGTATCTTGAACTCTTAGGAGACAAGTGACGATTTTCATTAAGCTTATCATGAAGATGAAGGTTCCTCAATCTTCAAGTGGTACTCTTCATCCATTCCTACAAGTCTATCCATATTTTGCTTCTTTGTTTTGTTCTTATTTGTATTTCTTAGTTGTTCTTGTTTTTTTTTTCTCATATTTCTGCCAACTACATGTCATCAATCATGTCTTGTGAATCTGGTTTTGTTTGTTAATCTAGTTCATCTCCTGGAAGCAAACCTTCACACCTATATGGATTAAATTCGTGCTCAGTGACAAGCTTTCTTGGATTTCCCTTCATATCTTGTTTCCTAAGAAAATTAAATCAAATTCCATAACACGTAATTCAAGCTAAATACAACTAGACTCCTTATCAGTGAGAAGGTCATTAAGTTCCACGTAGAAAGAGACTAAAACTGGGAGAACTACGGCAGTGAACTCCGTTTTCTATCATTTGTGCTATTGAAACAATGAGATACATAATAGTTTGAGAGCTATCTCTTGTCCGAACATATAGCAGGAACACTAAGTGACAGAACAAAGCGCTAGAAAACACTAATTATTAGCAATTAAAAAAATGTTCAATATAAAGAACGCTAAGGTTTGAGAATAACAACATGTAGTCTAGGGTATTTATTTAACATTGAATTCTAACACACCTCATCATCTGGTACTGCAGTAGGCGTTGAGCCCTATGAAGAGACTGCTTCCAAGCACTTTCATCGTTCCTTTTATTCGCCGACGGCATTTCCAATTCGTAGCGCGATCTATCAAGAGCAACGGGAGGTCTTCCAGCTCTCACCCGTTCGTACTCTCTCGCAATCATCGGGTAGTTCTGCAATTGCACAATCATACTCACAAAAAGAACTAGGGCAAATACATTCTTCACCAACACCAACTTCAGCTCATGTATTTCAACAGGGATTTACTTATCTCATGTGGACAATAGGATAAATTAAATTGCGCAGAAAACACTAACATTTAGGTTAGGAACAGAAATTGTGAGAGTTATATTTCATCTTAATTTTATTTAAAAAAAAAAAAGTGAATAGAGAAAAAGAGAACCTCGAAATTGGAGGTGGGAAGAGGAGGGAAATCCTTGAGGAAATCTGTGGGTTTCTTGGAGCTGCGGCGCATCTCATCCTCGACGAGACGGTCAACCTCGAGTTTGACTCTGGGGTCGGCGTAGTCGTCGTCGATGTAAGGCAATGCGTCGATAATTTCGGCGTCGGAGCTGGTAGGTCTGCCGTAAGCTGGTGGCGCTTCCAGCATTAGAACGTCGCCGTTGCTTCGTTCCGCCATGGTTGCTTTCGCTGTTTTCTGCAAACAACAAACACAGAGAGAGAGAGAGAGAGAGAAAAGGTTTTTCTCTGCGCGCGCCTCTAATCAGTAGAAACACTGTTTTGAGAGAGAGAGAAGGTTTGGGTTTGACTGGGCCAGTTTATAATTGTGTCTTCAGCTTACTTCTTTTTTACCTACATAACCCGTTTGCACATACATAAATATAAAATTTATTTTTACTTTGTCCTTTCGATTAATGAAAAAAAAAAACTTTATGACTGTATAATTTGAAAGTATTTTTCATATGAAAAGAGTTTTAAATTACATAATCTATAACTTATTTAACTCAGAGTGTACATAAAAACTATAAGGGTGCAGGAAGAAATGGTGGTGTGTTCAAAATGATAACGGTGCATCATGAAACCAATATGGTTGTAGACCAAAAGAATTTTAGCTTAAATAATTTCACCAAAAAATCAAAATTAAATAAAAAATTAACTGAGACTAAATATTCTCAATAAAAGTTCAAAAGGAATCTGTTGTCTATATTAAAAATATTTTATTTAAAGTCATAACAATTTAAAATTAAAATAAAACAAAAGGTCCTACCGGGAGTCGAACCCAGGTCGCTGGATTCAAAGTCCAGAGTGCTAACCACTACATCATAGAACCGGATATATTCCTTTATCTCTTTGAAATGTTCATGTTATGACTATTCTCATCCTCGTTTATTCTTCCTTTGGTTTTCCATCAATTAATGCACCTAAATAATCCATTTAATCTTTATGGTTAAATCCTTAGGATCAGAATGGTTCCAAGTATTCCCTGGTTTAACTGTGTTGAAGAACTTTATTGACCAACATGTTCTTTACACCCACACCCACAAATGTTTGGACTTTAGATCTTGTTTGCTATAAGACCAAGCCTAGTATCACTCGAGATAAATTAAATCTAATTTAGCTCAGCTTATAAAAGAAAACTATAATAATTGAGGCAATATTATTAAACTCAGAGCTAATTCATCGGTTAGATTGATTTAACTAAAAAACGAATCATTTTATTTTATCGAAAAGAAAATTTTATCAATAGTTACAAAGTTAACTCATTGTCAACCCAACACACTTACTGGTGACATGTGAAAAGACTCAGTTTGAAATTTGCACCATCACATTTTCAACTTCAAAATTTTCATCAAATTTTCCATGATTTGAGATTAGAACTCCTGCTAATATATGTTGTAAATTTAATATATACAATTGATGCCATCAATTACAGTTTTTTTATATCGGAGAAAAAGCATAGTCAAGAAGTGGATCAATTTCACAGCTCTAGTTGCGAATATAAATCACAGATATATGACAATTTTCCTTATTCCCTTGCCATTTTGAATCAAATGTTAGAATTGTTATACTGCTCTACTTCTGACTTTTTCAGATTTCTTAATCAATTCATTCACTTCTATTTGTTATGTTCCCAAAAGGGTATTTCAAAATATGAAAGAGCAGTCTTGGAAGCACTGCAAGAACAAAGTAAATAGATGAAATGATGATAGAAGTCATTTCCCGTGTGTACAGCACTGATAACAAAAGCAAGCTGTAGTCCTAAGAAAAAGGGTTCCCCCAAAGAGCCAAGAGCATTATGTATCACTAACTACAACAAATGGGAAATGTGACATTGAAAAGATGAAAGCTAATAACTTAGCTCCTATATCTCGCTCTCCAACCTCGTCTAAATTTTTGTACATTGTCCGATGCCTTCCATGCAATAAATTCAATGATTTTGGTTTCTTTCATTTGAAACATAAATATTAATCACTGGGCATGTGGCATATTTGCATAGAGGAGGGTGAAAAAAAGCTCAACCTCCTGTATATTTTTAATGATTTGGATGAACTGATTTTTGCTGGGTTCTTCAAGAAGCAAGGGACACATCTGTGCAACCTGAGGCAATACTCTGGCTAGTGGCAGCCCTCCAGTTATACTTCCTCCACTAAATTTAACCCCCATGAGCTCCACCAGTTTATCCACCACTGCTTGCAGAGATACCTCTACAACGCTTCCAAATTCAGCACTGCAAAAGAATGAGAATTATCCATTTGCCACCCTTTGAAAATAATATGTATGACCTCAACAAATTCTATCAATACACTTTTTTAACATGTTATTTACTACTGTCCGAAATTTACTGACAAACACAATTTTGTGGATCTCATTTCGATGTAATGACTCAACTTATGATCTTGTGATTTCTATAAACTTTAATCATTGATAGAATTTGTTAGAAAGTATGTTAAGGACTACAGCCTCTACCCCACAATTGCTGCAATTTAAAAATTTTTCAAACAGGTTAAAAATAACAATAAATATGCCACTTGTTTAAACAGATGCATCCAAAACAAAATATTTACCTCGATAATACGGCCCGTGCTTCCATCATAAGTTGTTCATATTCAGTCACATCAGATAGCACTCGGTCATCACTGCTCGAAATTGAGGAGTATGGTTTGACATGTTCGGGTATCAGATACTTTATCCAGTAATTTGGACTCCCCGTGCTGATGAAGTTGCTGAGTATCTGCATGACGGTTTCATGGAGTGTTGTGCTACTGAAGAAAGTACTCAACTGCGTTCTGCACATCGAAATTATCTATAACCAATTTAAAAAGAGTCTTATCATTTAATCTATAATATACACATCTAGATTCTATAAATAATGTCAACACTTTCAAGTTCCAACTCAATGATTACCTCTAATGGTTTACTACTCTCTTTTTCTCTCTCTCTCTGTCTATTCACAACAAATGAGATCAAGTGAGGCACAATTTTCGGTGAACTATTTGATTATATATTAACTGCTAACTTCAACAGGAGGCTGGTTAAGGGTTGCATTAATGTATTTTTGTAGCTAAATTAGGAATTCACCGAGTTAATAACTATTCCAGTTGGTATTAATAACAATATAGATGGCAATTAATCAGAAAATGGAAACTCTGGGTCTCAAATCAGAAACTTAATCAGGAACAGATTGACAGCTTGGGAAGTTTTAAAACATAGAGTTGGATACTAACAAATCCTATGCATTGATAGAAAAAATATCTGAGATAAGATTTGTATGATTGGTTGATTCAATTCACAAATTGTTGAACTTCAGAGTTCAAATTAATGTAAGAAGCATCACCCTTTGAGAACTTCTTTTGTTGCAGCCTCCATATCAGAAATCAAGGCAGGCATACCATGCTGAGAGAGAAAATCAACACTGTCTAGAAATTTCTTGTGGTCTTCCCTATCAACAACATCTACACTTTCCTGCATATAGAGCAACAGTGAAGAAAATAAAATTACTTTCAGATTAAATGAGCCGTGTCGTGTGTCAAATTGGTGCCAGGTATATTCAAATAGAAGTTGAATTATAGCTCCTTTGTTGTGAATAAAAGTTTATCACAAAGATAACAAACACGTTTGCCAAAGAATTTGACAGAAAATATCTGACATTATGATTTAATCTGAGATTAAACCCATGTGTTGTTTCAATCAATTGACCAAAAGCCTCCAAATTGTTACAGCAAAACCTAATTCCAAATCTCTCTCTTTCCCCTCTGTCCCAAAAATAACTCCATTGTTCAGATATAATCTTAAGATAAGAAAAGAGAACCCACGGCACAAAAAATAAAGATAAATAAACAAAAGTAGATAATACGCTAAAGATATTTAGTAAGGTGTCACTAAGCATGTTAACTCACTTTTGGATAATAGAAACTGCTAATAAGGTTTTGTGTTTCACTTCTCACTCATTCTACTAGCAGACAGACAGTGAGAAATTAATTCCATCACGACAAACCCCTTTGGAAATACAAAATGATCTAAGGTCAGGCAATCTGTTGGATACAATCTATATATTATGTGTAATGCAACAAATCTTTTAAAAGAGAATGGCATGGCATAGCATGGGTTCCTTCATACTACATATATGCACAAAGCGTCCAAATAATACTCAACACCAATCAATCTTTAATAAGAGCCTGAAAAACTTATCATGTATAAAAAGAAAGAAGAACCACGGTTGTTCTTACCAATGAATCAGAGATTCCAAGGCTTCGTGCTGTATCAATGTATAGATGCCTTCCTAGTATATTGACTTGAACTTTTGTATATAAGCTAAGCATTGTTGTAGCCCATACTGACAATGTCATTCTTGTAAAACCTATGAAAAAAACAAAAACGCATGGATGTTCATTTTTAATCAGTTTATTATCACATCCAGTTTAATTAACACCACAAAGCTATAGGTATAACAGTCATGGAATCCAAAACCAGATTCATACTTAGAATTTTGAGTCTACTCCATAACTCTAGTTTCTCTGATTGTGTTAAACTGCTTGGCTGACCCTTTCCTTGTATTAGCCTTTCAAGAAGATGAGAAAGATCCAACTCTTCTGTGATCCGACAACTTAAGTCATGCATAGCATGAGGCAATGTTACGTCAGAAATCCTCTGAATATTCTCAAAGTGAGCTTGCATCCTATCATTGTCAATTAAAAAAAACAAAAGGGCACCCCATCAGCATTTCTTTTCTCTAGCCAGGGGTAGAAATTCATGATCACAAAAAAACATATCTAACTATCTAATCTACTCAAAAGGCATGAAACACTGAAGGTGGATATTTCACTCAACTGAGCCTTCATAAGCTCCTCAGTTTCCCTCTGAGCTGCAAGTTCTCTTTCAAGTTCCTGAACCCCATGCCTGTGAGCACCATAGAGCTTATACAAAAGATACCCACTTCCCAAAACTCCAACAGTGAAGAAAGCCTTCCTCCTATGCCGTCTCCAAAAATCCCTAAATCACAGTAATCAAAATAGTTGCAGAAACACGCTACAGGACAATCACGGAAATGCAGCCAATTAAAGACACCCTCACCATTTTGATCACAATTGAATAACAAAAACAATACATGCCAAATAATCGCCCCAAGTTTATAATTTCAGTCTCAAAATCAAATTGGGGGTCAAACATTAAGCAAGGAGCCAGAAAAAGATGTCACACAGAAAGCAAAGTTTGCAAAAGAAAATTAGGGAGACGGACCCAAATAAGGAATTGCATCAAAGTCGGAGACTTTACCTCACAGAAAGCATTCTGAAGATACTGGGCAGACCGAAATTCTATTGTTAGTCTCAAAACCAAGTGGTTAAGAAGGAATAAGCATGAGAATACAATACAGAGGACAATAAAATATAAAAAGAAATTCAAAAAAGGAAGTAGGTGGTGTTGGGGCATAAATAGTGAGACAGAAAAAGGGCTAAAAACTCAAAGGGAAGTGAGTTGAGGGAGGATTGTAGCCGAGGTAAGCTAGCTCAACCTCGAACACTCAGAAAGGAATTGGGGCAATGTGTGTGGGTTTCTCCGATTTGTGCTGGAAACAATCAAAATCAAAATAATATATTAATAAAAATCTGAAACAAAAAGCAAATAAAAAATTCAACAGCCACCACATTGTCTTTTTTTATATGTATTAATGTAATACAAAATTACCCTAGTTAATTTGTATTAATTACTTATAATTTTTTTTTACCTTTTGATATTAATTGAAAAAACGCTTATAAATTATGATTTCAGGTTTAAAATGGAATTATAAATCTTATGGATTATAAAAATTAAAGGATTTCATTTATTTATGTTGAAACGAAAGTAATTCTTGACTATGAGACCATCTATTTAATCTAACTTATTGATAATTGATGTCATATATAAAAAAAAAATACATTTTTCTGAATAATTGTCTTATTAAAAAATAAATTTGTGATCTAAACTTTGATAAGATTTATTATAAGATCAAAAATTATAATTTATAGTCAAGACGTAATTAACTTTCATCACTGAACAATTGTTATTAACCAACAATTTTTTAAACAAATCATATACATTTTCACTTTTATAAAATATTTTTACAGTAAGATGTTTATGTATGTTGTGTAATAGTAATAGTATGTGAGTCAATACTTCACAAGCAACATTTAAATTATTTATAATTATTAAAAATATTAAATAATTTTTGAAAAATATGTGTATAATAAACATAGGCGTGGAATAAGTTCACTGTCTTCATCAAAGAAAATTAAAGATTAATAAAAAATATAACAAATAAATATAATGTATTAATTGAAAAGTATAAAGTAGTAATTTATAGTGAACCTAGCCATGCCTTTGGATTCATTTAACTACTGTTTAGTGGAATTAAGAAGATAATAAAGAGTGAAATCAATACATTTAAAATGTAAAAACAAAAAAAATATAATAAGAGAGTGGTTTTCAAAAAAACAAAATATAACCATTATGGGTTAATTAGGTTCGTAAATAATAATAAAATATTAATAATATAATTGATGATAGTTCATTGTGTTTATAAATATTTTATAATTAGTTAAGTTTACGTAATCTATTATTGTTGTTTCAATAATTATATTATCGATATTTATTTGTATGAGTTTTTGTATTATAATACAATATGTAATTAAAATAATCAATAAAATGATTTAATTTAATATTTAAATGTTTTATATCATAAAAATAAATAGTTACAAATGGTAAAATAGTAAATAAAATTAAATAATTTAATGTTTTATTAATATATATGCTTTTATATAGTAATAAAATAACAAAATTTAAATTTTGATATTTTATAAAGTAATTTATTTTAATATTATTATTTTGAAATATAATTGTTTCTTTTCTTAAGATTTAATAGTGTTTTTTATTTTAATTTAAAACTTATTTTAACTCTAATTTATATTTAACATTACTTTTATATCAAAATTTAAAAATATATATTAAAAAATTCATTTTACTACATCAACAAATCAATTATATTTTTCTAACTTTTAGTCTTTCCTTTATTAAAATAAGTTTAACTTCTATTTTTTTTTTCTCTCTCCTTTAATCAAAACCAACATCAACTACAAAAGAATTATATTCTACTAAAAAGTATTTGTGATTTGAAATGTCCCAGTGACATGATGATCAATTGACAACTTTAAATGTGATAACTTAATAATAAAAATAATTTTTTAAAGTAAAAGTGTTATAGTTTATAAAAAACATATATTTTTTATTAGAATTTATGAGTGATTAACCTGTATTCAAGATGAATTTAAGTTATTTTGTGTATGATATGGGTTTTAGAGGTCATGTTTTGGAACAGTAATTGGACGCTAGGTTGCAGTTCTCTAATGAAACGGTTGTATGTGTTTTATGTGTGATGATTCTTTAATAGTTTTCGTTTTGGGTAATGGGGTGTGTTTGATTTTTCCTTGATTGTTGTGAAAGGTTGGTTGTTTGGGTGTGAACACATGTTTGCAGTCTTCTCACATCCTTTTGGTAGTCTGTTCTAGTGCTGTTTTTACTTACATATCCTCTAAACTCTAACTTAAAGATGAAAAATCCTAAATTTTTCTTTTTTAACAAGGTTTCGTTTCGTAACGTGATACTTAATAAAAGTCTCTCATATCACAGTGGTTAAGGGATATACTTTTTTATTATTGTCAAACTAATTTGTTTTCCTTTACCTAATTATAAAAAAGTGAAAAAAAAAATCTAAAAGTTAAGTATTTAATCTCAATGTTATGTCTTTACTTAATTATAAAAAAGAAAAATTTTCGTAAATAGTAATTTACTTTTATAGATATTCGCATATTTATGAAAATAAATAATAAGTGAATGTTGAACATTTTAACCCTCTCCTGATAAAGGAGAAAGTTTTGGGGACACCAAATTCAAGAAAAAATAAAAAATTGATTAAGAATATGATTAGGAATCTTAGTTAATTGTTGGAGAAAGATATTTTTATTAAAAAAAAATATTAATAAAAAATAAATATATAAAATATATACAATTAGTTAAAATTTAATTATTCATTAAATCTGAAATGACCTTAACAAAATAAATTTAAATATTATTTTAATTTTATAGATTAATTATTGATAATTAATTATCTTTCAATTTTAACTAATACCTAATTTTATTAAAATTAAATCAATAATACTCCTACAATTCATTGCATTACTCATTTAATTATTTTTTTTTTATAAAATTAATCAAATGTACCGTAATTTTCTTTCACTCTCTCTTAGTTTAATTTTACTTTCCTCTTGTTTTTTCATTCCTTCCATTGTGTTTTTATTCCTTCCCCATTTATACAAAGTGTACCTCACTTTAAAGCATTTTTATTTATTTTTATGTAAAATGGTAGTGTTTAGGATATTTTATCATGTTCATATTATTCAGATTTGAAATAAAAGACAAACATGTCAATTTATCCGCTCATTTAATTAAAAATGTCATTAAAAAATCATGTAGATTATTTTTTCATTTATCAGAAATAATCGGTCACTTTATATTATATCTTAATTATTTGGTCATATTATATTATATATATATATGTATATATATATATATATATATCCATTATAATTACAAATCTTTTTATAATATATATATATATATATATATATATATATATATATATATATATATAAAATATATATATTTTATATATAAAAAAATATAT
>Ga0099824_1001306_pt1 | contig 34570 bp, 21 predicted proteins | sample SiratrowhiteBW_FD_76837 | JGI IMG/M metagenome (GOLD analysis project Ga0099824, IMG submission 76837) | Root nodule microbial communities of legume samples collected from California, USA - Siratro white BW | ecosystem: Host-associated > Plants > Roots > Nodule | place: USA: California... | reverse complement strand
TCCGGTTTTGCAAACTTGCCTTATCTGACTTTTTTTGGTTTTCCATAGTTTTTCCTTCAATAAATTATGGTGGCGACTCCATTATTTTTCAAAAAAAGAAATTAAATTTTTGATCGCCCCGTCATGATCCCGGTTGCGACAACTATCAAACACAATATTAGCATATTCCTTCTTAAAATGGGTTTTTATTACCTTCCCATTTCTTTTCTTCTATGGACACCTCATCTTGAAGTGACCTTTCTTGTGGCAGTCGTAATACTCAACTTCTGCCAGATCGTCTGGTAAGTATTGCTTCTTCTTTTTCTCCTTTAACTCATTTTCCTTTTTTTCCTTTGACATAGAAATATTCAGACTTAATTCATTATCCTCTCCCTTAGACTCTTAAAACTTTTGAAGCTCCTTAGTCCTTATTGAGGTTTGCTCCTTGTCCAAAGTAATGCTCTACTCCTTCTTGAACAACAAAGCCTCTTTAAAATGTTCATACATCTTAGGTAAGGTGTTAAGAAGAAGTAAAGTCTTATCCTCTTCCTTTAACTTCACCGCAATGTTTTATAGATCGTTCAAAATCTTGTTAAAATTCGTTGACTACTCCACCATCATTCTTGAGTCGGTCATTTTGAATGAATACAGTTGATGCTTCAAATAGAGTATGTGCTAAAGACTTAATCATATATAATGACTCAAGTTTCACCCTCATTGACACAACAATCTTCTCCTTCGCGACTTCTCTCAATGCCTTATCGCCAAGATACAAAATTATTATGCTCCTAACTTTGTTGATCATGTTAGTCTTCTCCTTATAAGACATAGATTCTGGCATATTTGACTCACCTTCAGAGCATCTACACAACCTTGTTAAATTAAGATGGCCTCTATCTTGAGTCTCCACATTCCAAAGTCGTTCTTCCCAGAAAACTTCTCGATATCAAACTTGGTAGTCATTTTGTCAATTATAACAAAGAAAGAAATACAAGAACAAGATTGAAGAAAACACTTCTTTTTAATTCCAGACTGTCTATACATAAAGTGTACTCATAATACAATGTGTTTGATCTAAGCCCATAAGGCCTTTATATATAGACCCTATACTAAGGAGTAATAGAAAACCGTTAAGACAATTACAATAAACAAATACTATATGGTCTAACTCATCTTAACACTATTAGATTGTCCCTACTATATGATCTTCTTCTCCTTCACATCAGACAGTCTAACTAGACTGTCTAACTAAGCTCTACAACACATGGTCTATTGTACATGATTTAAAGTCAATCTTCATAGGTTAGATTGGGAATCAACGTGTGAAGTGTTTTAAAAGCATATTCTCATTTTAGTTTTGCTTTTTCTCTTTGTCTAAAGTCATATTGCTCCCACATCCAATGTTGTCTACGTGAGTCCAATCGTACTCACATCCCATGCATCATCATAACATCCTACATGCATTGTGAGCCTCATTCAGTGTGCACCTACTTAAGCCTTGTCATTGTATTCCTCTACCTCCCTTGCATCACGTCACTATAACTCCTCCTTACACAAAAAAAATTTACTTTTAGCTGCCACAAAAATGTCACTAAATCTATTTGTGACTAAAATAGCAACCAAACACCACTGATAGTGAAAACCCTAGTCATAAACTATTTAGCAACTACTTTTTACAATAATCGTAACTTTGCGATTGTAAGATTGTATCCGATCACTATTTCGACTGTTAACAGTATCACTTTTATTTTATTTCATATAGTCATTGATTTAACAATTAAACAATTTTACTTGGTACCATTCTTTTGTCGCTATACACACTAATACTTTTAACAAATTATTTCGTCGTTATTTCAGTTCTAGATTTGTGACAAATGTCAATTAATGGCTCTTTCAGTCATACAACCAACTTATTTTGGTCACTAAACCAAATCCCTTAATTCAGTTGCCAATTCGAATATAAAGATCCACCATTTAAACAGTGATTGAAACCAAATTGATCACTAAAAGAAATTGTATTTTGGTTACTATTTTGCTCTGTGACAACATCATTTTTGTTTGGTTTCATATAACTATCATTATTTTCTATTACTATTTCAGCGACTGTACAAACTAATATCACTAACAAATTATTTCATCTTTGTTTCAGTTACAAATTTGCAAAAAATGTCAACCAATCACTATCTTAATCATAATCTACGACCAACTTATTTTTATCGTTAAAATCGATCACTAAATAACTTCTTTATTTTTGTAGTGCTATCTCCTTCATTACACACCTTCTTATTCACATGTATACATAACATGTATTATTTGTATAATATAAGTTAATAATATATGAATTTGATTATATAATTATTATAAATTGATAGTTATACAATAACAATTGAATGGAATTATTTCTTCAAACACTTTATAATAGTTTGAAATGTCAGCAGTTTTAATATACAATCTAGTTATTTTAGTTGTTTTATTATGTTAAAACTATTTAAACTTTTATGTTGTATAAGTTTTGAGTTAGTAACAAAATCAACAATCTCTTTAGAAAAAAAACTTTTAAATATCAATCTTTCTCCTTAAACAAAGATCTTTTCATATTAATCTTTCTCATTGAACAAAGTAAACTAAGATTTTTATTATGTTTGTTAATGTAATAACCAACAAAATAACTCTTTTTTAAAAAGAAAATGTAAAATAAATTTTTTATATCAATCTAGGCATTTATGTAAAATTAGTATTTTCTAGGTCGTTTGTATCTATACTGATTGTAAGAGTGCATGTCTTTAATAATCAGTGTAAAAAATATTTTACATTAGTAATTTTTAATTGAAAAAATAATTTGGAAAGACTGAATTGAAATAATTGAAACAATAGGCCCGCATAACGTTCAATTTTCAATAGGTTAGAAAATTTTACTTTGACTATCCAATATATTCCTTTTAAACGTGGATACTTAATAATTTATAAAATTTTGATTTAAACTCTTGAAAAATATATTATTTATATTTTATTTCTGCTATTATATTAACTCTTAACTAATATTTAAAATACTTTTTGATATTTTTAATCATCAACTTATTTTTATCATTACTAATCAATATATTTTTCATCATATCACATATATTTTTTAACTAGTAATGGAGGCATTAATCTACTGATCTTCCTAGCTTGCTGACTTGTTTTTTTAGTAATTGTAAGACTTTTACATCTTTTCTATGGACTAATATTAATTTTCTAAATTATTGATTGATATTGCATTAATTATGGTTAGTTATGAATCTATTATGTTTTTTAATATCATGGTATAAAATTATAACTATTATTATAAAAATAACTAACTTAAATAAACCTTTTTTTAATATCTAATAAATATTTTTTATTTTAAGTATCTAATAAATTAAACATTTTACTCTAAAATTAAAATTTAAAGAGTATATATATAATTATTAAAATAAATCTTAATAATTTTTTGGATTTAATATTATTTTTGTACAAATAAAATGTAATTTTAGCGTTTCATTTTCAAATATATCCATATAATATTTAATCATAACAAATATGTAGACTCAAATTACTTGTATTTAGAATAGATTGACACCACTAGAACACACATGCTAAAATGATACATTTAAGATATTTGTAGACTGAATTTAGTAAAATTTGAATTTGATGATTAAAATAATATAATTATAATATCTAAAGACTAAAAATACAACTAAATCTATTTTTATTAAAATTTATAAATTAATTTAATTAAAACAATAGATAAACCTTTATAAATATTTTTTTTTAACTTAGAATGTTCATAATATTTTTACGTAAATACATATGATGTTTGTTTCAACTATCCAATAATTATTATTTTTTTCATTAGGTACTTAGTAAATTAAATATCTTGGAATAAGTTCTTTTTATTATTTATGTCAGTTTTACACAAATAAAAATATATAATAAATAACACAAAAGTTATATTTTTAATATTTTATTTAATTAAGATTGATTTATAATATTTTGTTCATGATAATAATAATAATAATAATAATAATAATAATAATAATATAAATAACTAAAATAATATATATCATAAATAAAAATAATATATTAATAATAAAATAAATAATAAAGATTAATATTAATAAATAATAATATATTTTATCAAATAAGTTCAAAACTTTATCTTCAATAATATTTATCTTTTAGTTCTTTTTTAACTAAATACTATATATTTTCATTTTATTTTTTATCTATTTTTTAATCAAACAATTTCTGTTTTTACTTATTGAGTAATGAGAGTAAATTTCATAGAGAAGAAAAAAATTTAGAGAAAATAAATAAGAAAAAAAAAACAGATAAGAAATAGAATAGATCAAAGAGTTATTAGATTCAAAAAAAACTAAAAATGAAATGTAAATTATTTTTGATAATAATTTCTGTTTTTAATTATTGAGTAATGAGAGCAAAATTTCATAGAGAAGAAAAAAGTTTAGAGAAAATAAATAAGTAAAAAAAAAAACAGATAAGAAATAGAATAGATCAAAGAGTTATTAGATTCAAAAAATTAAAAATAAAATGTAAATTATTTTTTAAAATATCTTATTTAAGATAGAGAACAGTGTGTAGTTGTATTTTTGTGTGATGTGCAGTTCTGTGCTTAACTTTGCTAAGTTACCGTTAGGGTTTTATTAGGGTTTAGATTTTATTTTATTTTTCTTATGTCTCTCTGTCATCAACTTTTTCACCTTTCTTTTAGATTCTCTCATTATCAAACATATTTTACTTCAACACAAAGTTAATTAATAAATATATTAGTTTTAAATTTTCATAAATTTAAGATATATTTAATAGTACTAATTGAGTTAACTAAATTTTTAATCTCAATAAAATAATTAATTAATTGTCCATCCAACTAAGGAACCAAAAGTTTCTTATAATTAATATAAGTTAAAAAAAGTAATATACTTTATTAAAAACCAACCATTGATCTTGAATATTATTAACTTATCCTATACATGAAACATTTATTAGTTTGAGTGTCTTATCCATGTTGAAGACACAAACCCTAAAACATAGACTTATAGTATTCAAAACATGAAAAAGATGCTCTGTTGATAAAGGCTGACACAGCTCAAAGCTAAACTCTCGCTGAGATTATAGACTGTGTTTCAATGTTCTGGTCCCGAACCCAATATTGGTCGAACAAACGGTGAATGAATAAGCATTGTTCATAGTAGAAATGAAAAAGAGACAGAGTTTATAGTTATTGGCGAAGACCCTGGCGAGTTCTAAAATTCAATCATGACCCTTCTCAGAACCACAATCTGACCCATTCACACAATTTCTCACACCTTTCAACTTTTCTTTTTCTCTGTTTTTCTTCTCGAAAATCTATGTTTTACGATGACCCTCTCTTTCACACCAAACCATTTTAATGCATTCAAGCTTTTTCTCATCGGATTCCATCCTCCTCTGTGTGGACTTCTTCTTATTGGATCTTTGTTTGTGTGCCGAGTTACTACCTGACAACTATCATTTACCAGTTTATACTTTTTCCGATGATGAGTGTTTTTCAAACACTATTCATGCACCAATAACAACACTTTAATGTGTTTTCTGACTCGGATCGTTGTGAACTGTAATCTAAATTTCTCAACGGCTAGAAAATTTGACTATTACTCATGTTTTTTATTGAATAAAATCATGTTAGTTTGGATTGAGAAATAAATAAGATCTTGGATTTTAGCATGTGTAAACCCTAACCCTAAACTTCAGCAGCAGTGTTTAAACAATTTGATTTTGGACGTTAATTTTAAATCAGCAAACTCACAATAATCTAAAGATGTGTTGAAGTTAAAGAAAAAAGTATTGTTGCTTATAAAGTTTAAGTTGAAGTACATCTTTATTTATATTACTCCTCACTTTCTTAGGAAAGGAAATAGATCACATTAAAATAAAGTGAATTAATTTGATAAATTTAAATTTTCTAAAATGGATTCAGTTTTAGGTAAGAATGAATATAGTGCACATTAAGCGTTTGTTTAATTATTTATCCATAATTTGTCTTTCATACTAGAACTATAAAATCATGTTATAATTTGAAAATAATAAATTGTATAATTTATAATATTTCTTGAAACAAGTTGTACATCTTTGCATAAATAACAATAAAAATAATAAAATTTGTATTATTGTTATGTGATATTAAAAATAAAAAAAAATATAAATCAAATTTAGAGTCATTTCTAACTTTTTGAGTTTGGTAGTTATTAATTTATTTATTGACTTTGATATATTTGTCTGTATTTACCATAAAATATATTTAACTATTTATGGAATAATATTTCTTACAAATTAATTAGATTAATTTATCACAGGAATTGATATATAATCTGGATATGTACAGTGTAATTTTTGTAAAAATGTGGCTGCTGTAGAAGAAAAAAAGAAATTGTGGCTTTAAAAGTATCAAATTATAATTTTTGTTTTATACAATTACTCTTTTTTGGCCAAAATATTTAAAAAAGCAAGAAAAAAATTAAAAATTCATTCTAACAATGTACTTATATTGTCTTCAGCAGAGAAAGAAAAAAATAATGTGATGAAAAAGGAATGTTGGGAAATATATTTTAAATAGTTTTTAGGGTTTGAATGAAAATAAAAATAATATTTATACACCTGTCTAAGAAGCAACATGAAATTCATTATCACATTTTTTATTTATTTATAATTCTAATGAAGGAATTCATAATTAGAATCTTATTGAGAAAAATCATCTTATTCGTAATATTATCTGAATCTAGTTTCTAGAGTAAACTTACGAAGTTTTTTAACGAACCAATACCATCACTAAGGTAATATTTTAAGAATGTCCGCTTTTAATAAAGTCTTAAAGTTTTATAAAAAAATATATTTTTGTTAAGTTGTGTGACATGTTTTTAAAGTTACGAATAGAATTTATAAACTATGATATGAATAGAATATTTTAGAGCGAGTTCTTAATTTTGTACGTTAATAAATTAAAATATAAATAAAAAAGATGGTAATATTTTGATATTATTATTCATCTTCAACACTATTTAATATTAATATATATTATTATAAAAATTTTGCCGTTGCATTATAAGATGTTTGTATTAAATATCTAACTTTATGATAAAATTGATGGCAGAAACATTCGGTCCAAACTCATAAAAGAACAACATAACCATTGGGAACGAACCCATCTTCAACAGTAATAAATCTGTCACATTTGAACCTATTTTAACTCATCCGAACCTCAACAATGGCAAGTGTCAATGAGCTTGATGGACCCGGTCATAGCAAATCTAAGAACAGAATTATTGTACCCAAAAATAAATAGTGACTAATCCATTGGTGAGAACCTAACTAGAACATTTTAGGGACCAATACTTATATCAAACAGGATTCTTGTCTCCTCTTAATCTTTGTCGTTTTTTTAAGTTATTTTTTAAAAACTAAAACTAATGTGCATATGTGTAAAAAGTTAATGAGGATTTTTTGCATATTAATTTATATATAAATTAAGCTTAGTTTATGAACAAACCTTTTTTTACTTTTTATTTTTCTATAACTTATTATGAGTATTTGGTTTATGAAAATAATATATTGATGCCAGGTACGAGGAGTCACCTGTGTCAAATAATAATTATATCTTAAGTAATTTTGAATATTTATTTAATAAATTGTCAATATATTTTCCCAATTTATTTATTTATGCTTACTATACTAACAAATTTTGTCAAATATAATACTTTTCCATCATAACATATATAAAACTCTTACATTAACATAAACAACATAAATATATATTTATTTTTTAATTAAGATAGTGAAGCAAAGTAATTTAAAGTTGATTATATTGTCTATTAATTTAGAATATATTTTGAATAGTTAAAATATTATTTGTTAAACATATTACTACTGTGTAAGGTATACACTCGGATAAATACGGTTAGATTTGAGAAAATTTAGATTTATTATTGAGAAATCCTTAGTTTTTTTATTTGAAATTTAATATATTGATTTGTATAATATTCCTCTAAATTTGAAAAAAAAAATTAGATTATGTTAAACTTCATATAAAAATAGTGGAAGTTGGATTATTGAATTTGAATTGTCTGGTTTAATAGTTTGAGAAAAATAATTTCTTTTTAATAGTTGATTATCACACAACTTATAATACATTTCATATGTTTTATTTAATTTTGATTCTTTGTATTTTAAGTTAGTTTTTGGTGTATATTTTATTATGAAAATTTTATGTCACCATTTTTATTTCATGTCACTTCAAGATATGAAATGATGTCAAAATTTCATGAAATATAAATGATGGTGATTAAAATTTATATACTATTGAACTAGTCTTGAATGGGATAAGGTCATATTTTTTATAAAAAAAAAGGTGAGATGAGATTTATATGCATAGTACAAAATATAAATTTAGTGACGTAATGTAGATATGAATCAAAATTTGATGAATTCAGTACATATAAGTTATGCATACGAAAGAAGAGGGGTAGAAGAACTTATATAGTTTGCACAACTTAATGTTGATACTAGTGATAACTTAGTACTAATCAAAGTTTCATGGATTGTTTTACTAGTGATTTATAGCTTAGCTACAGGTTTATGTATGGAATACAAATACATATTATTATCTATGATGATCTCTAGTTGTTAGGTATTCAAGTGTGAGTCTAAGTCCCACATTGGGTAGGAATAAGAAAGTTGAGCAATATATAAGAAAAAAGACCCACAAACCCAATGCCTTAAGGTTTTGGGGTTGAAGGTGGTGGCATTCCCTTATGTGTTTTGGCTTAGTTCTCATTGTTAGAGATCTCCCCGGTGTTTCCCCCTCGGATTCTCTCATCAAGTGGTATCAGAGTCGTTGGTTTACGACTTGAGCGAGTACAGTTTGACCCTGTATTGAAAGTCTTCCTGAGGGTAGTGTATCAATGTGGAGGAGGGACTCTCACTTGAGGGAGAGATGTATTCAAGTGTGAGTCTAAGTCCCACATTGGGTAGGAATGAGAAAGTTGAGCAATATATAAGAAAGAAGACCCACAAACCTAACGCCTTAAGGTTTTGGGTTGAAGGTGGTGTCATTCCCTTATATGTTGGCTCAGTTCTCATTCTTGTGAGATCTCCCCAAGGTTTTCCCCTCGGATTCTCGTAATAAGTGGTATAAACCCGCAAATTTAATGTCTTAAGGTTTTGGGTTGAAGGTGGTGTCATTCCCTTATGTATGTTGGCTCATGAACTCATTGTTTGAGATCTCCCCGATGTTTCCCTCTCGGATTTCTCTAGCACTAGTCCAAGACAACCAGAAAATGACATCAATATGTTTATTTTAGTCCATTATTTGAAGATTTAAAGTTGTCGTGGGATTATGGGGTTGAAATGTTTGCTAGATGTCAATGAATCTTTTCACATGCATTCAATGTTAATTTGTACTATTAATGATTTTCCTACAATCTTATTAGGTTATAGAGTGAAGGATCGTAAAACATGTTCGGTTAGTGAGGAAAACACATCATATGAGCAATTGAAACATGGAAAGAAGATAATTATATTCAGCATAATAGACTTCTAAATCAATGTCACTCATATCATATATTACTCATATCATATATTGAAAAAAACCTTTAATGGATACCAAGAACGTGACATTTGTCCCATTGCATTAATTGGTGTTTATGAAAAGTTAAAAAATATTAGTGTGACTTTGAAAAAATAAAGAAGGCAACTATGATTGACATATGGAAGAAGATGTCAAATTTTTTTATCTTTCATATTGGTATAAGTTAGGTGTGAGACGCTATATAGATATAATGCACGTAGACAATACGAGAGGATAATGCGAGAAGTTGGTAAGTATATATATTTGTCCACAACATGTTACACTTTGTTTAAAAAGGAGAGAACAAGTTTTTGTCAATGTTTTAAAGTTGCTAAGGTATCACAAAACTACTATTCAAATGTTAAGACTCTTGTATCTATGCATGATTTGAAACTAATTGGCTTAAATAATCATGATTGTATGTTTTAATGTAACAATTATTGTATGTGGCTATTTGTGGAATCTTACCAAAAAAATGTGAGGCATATTAAAACTCGATTGTGTTAATTTTTCAATTCAATGTGTAATAAAGCTATTGACCCTCAAAATTTGGACAAACTTGAAGAAGTGATTGTTATTAGCTTGTGTCAACTATATACTTTTTCCGTATATCATTTGTTGATATCATGGTGCATTATTTGTGATAGAAATAATATGTGTGGGTCAACTTATATGTGATGCATGTACCGAGTTGAATGATACATGAAGATTTTGAAGGAATGTGTGAAGAATTAATATTATAGGGAAGCTTTTATTATTGAAAAAATACATTGTAGAAAAAGTTATTGAGTTTTGTTTAAAGTATATGTCAAAAGCAAATTCTGTGATAAATGTGACACTCTCATAAATCAATAAATAAGTGTTCAAACAGTGTACATGTGGTAAGCAAATCCAGAGAAGAGATTTTGTAGACACATTTATATATATTGAATAACACAAATAAGGTCATTCCATACTTAGTTGCCCCAAAGATATTATAAAAGACAAAAATAGAAGACAATCAAAGAAAGAGGTATTGATGGAGCATCACTAAACTTACATAATATCTTTTATTCTAATATCAAATCTTATTATTTTAGTGTTGATTTTAGATATAACATATTGAGTGGTTGACCAAATATAAGATTTCATAAGTTTATCTGGATACACATCACGGTATTTAAAGTAGATATGTTCGTTGACTTTTGTATTGTCATTAATTTATCTAATCATATTTATTTTTTGTATTTGATGATGACTTTAAGTTTACGTTATTTTGTAATTTCTTTTCCTAAAAGAATTGTAACTATCTTTTACAATAATTTTTGTATTTTGTAATTATTTCTTTTTTTATTTGGTTTAATTATGATTTTAGTTTACCAAGTTATAAATAATGAATGTGATTTTAATTTTTCAAAATTTTAAAATAATTATGTTAATTTCTTAAATTTTAAAATATACAGTTTGTCTCATAAGTTTATTGATCGATGCACTTGTTTGTCACTTAAAAGCACTTAGTAAAAATGAAATAGTAATTTTTCAGATTTAACCTAAAATATTTCTTTTAAAACAGATTTACTAAATTTACTCAAACTTTAAAAAATAAAAAATATAATTAATTCAAGTTTTTAACATTTTCTCATGATAACAAAATTAGCATGTGTGCGTCTTGATTGATTTGTCTTACTTTTCATTAAAAAAAATACAGTCTTCAAATATTAATTTGTCAGTTCTTTATTTTATGAAACTTGTTTATTTTTGTTTTAGAACATCTTAACTTAAACACACATTCCATATAATTACTTACTTGATTAAAAAGGATACATAAATTATTGTGAATTTTCTGATTCTGAAAGTTCAATTCCTTCTTATATATTAATAAATAAGCATGCATCCCATATAAGATAAATTTGAAGCAAACTTTATACAAAGACATTAAATTGGATCATTATTTTGAAATATCATAAAAAGAAATATTTTGTAGTATACCAATAAGAAATTTGGTGTAAAGTTTTTGTCCAGAACTAGCACGAGCTTCACTAAATATAAAAGAGCTTAAAAAAAGAATTATTAAAAGTTGAAAAAGGTAATACTTATTGAACTCATAAAAAGAATGGGATACACTTTTTGTTGCTAACTGAAGGAAAAGAGACTTCAAAAGTAGAAATTATTAGAAAAGTGATATTAGGAAAAGTGACCTAAAATACAAATTTTGATGTCCAATAAAGCACCATAATAAAATGCATTCAAAATTAACCAACTTTTGGTAACAAAAAATAACCCTAACTTTACATATGAGTTCAGGAAGAAAATGTGAAAAGAAATATCAAGAACATACTTACTTCAAATATAATTTTTATATGAATTGAATTTTACATAATATCAATTCAATTTTACAAACATTAACAAATTAATTAAGTCACAAATTTATTTATAGGAGATATTTTCTTATCCAATATTGAAACTTACAACATATTGAGATAAAATAAATTTCAAACAATCATTCAAAATTAAATAATCAAGTTTAATCCCCTCTCATATTTTAAATACATTACATTCACAATCTATTCAATTTACAATTTAATCATTTGTAATGTTTATGAGAGTCTCTTCTTAGAAGAATACGTTTTCAGATATGATGGTATTACTAAATTAAGAATACGTTTCTTTTAACATAATTAAAATATCTTTTCAATCCAAGATGGAATAAAACTACACATTTAAGGAACTTAAATCACATAAAAATTAACATTTATGTTAATTAATTCCCTCACTTGATCAACCGTTTACTTTTAACTGGCAATAAATATAAACCTTTAAATATCATAAATCAAAATTAAAAAATAATGTTATATAAAAAACAAGTATAATTAATTCAAATAAAAACAGCTCAAATTCACAATAAAAGACTTAATACAAGTTCTCCTATCTTGCCCAATTCCTTATTCTAGCCTAATATTTTAAAATGGAAATATTGAATTGTGATATTATGAAAATTTATGTACTTGACATGATAATTAATTTTTATATGTATTAAAAAAAATAAAAATAAAATGGAGAAATAAATGCAATAGACAAAGGGCAAAAATTGGGACAGAGAAAGAGAGAGAATGTGCCCCTAAAACCCCAAACTAAGCCCCCAACCCTAGAATAAAAGCCCCTCAACCCTTCCCTTCCCTCTCACTCACACTTACAAATTTCTCTCTCTCTCTCTCTTTCTCTTCCCTTTCTCTCTCTTCATCCCATGCCATTTTCTCTCTCTCACTCTCTTCCCTTTTAATTTTTCTCTTCCTTTTCCATTTTCCCTCTCAATCCAATGGGCAAGTACATGAAGAAATCTAAAAACTCCGGTGACGTCGCCGCCCTAATCATGGAGTCGCCGCCGCCGCACTCGCAGCTTGGCGTCCGTACGCGCGCCAAAACCCTCGCGCTTCAGAACTCCCACCAAGCTGAAGACTCCGCCGCCTACCTCCAGCTCCGCAGCCGCCGCCTCCTCAAGCTGCCACCTCCCGTCCCGGAAAAGCCCCGCCGCGGTGCCGCGGCTGATTCCGCCGCCAATTCCCGCCCCTCCCAAACTGCCACCCCCAAAAAGCCGTCTTCCCGCTCCGCTGAAAAGTTCGCGCCTTTGGATGATGAGAACGCTGACTGCTCCTTTGGGCAAAATTTTGAGGACGTTGAAGGCAGAGACGAAAGGTATATTCGTTTTGTAATTTCCCTTTCTTCAATTTCCCCCCTTTTTCTTCCTCTGTTTTTTCCCTTCGGTTTTTGGATTTTGTTTTCTTCATGTTTTTTATTGAAAAAAAAATTCACCATTTCCCTCTGTACCGTGGCTTTGGTACCCTTGTTTGTGTTTTTTTCTTAAATATTTTATATGCATGTTAGGTTTTTGCTTCAGAATCTTGTTTTTCTTGCTTCATGCATATGTTGGTGTTGATTTTTTGGGGGTAAGGTGTGTTTTTGTAGCAAAAAGTATTTCAAAGTTCGATTTTAGTGAAATTTAGAGATTTTAAACATGGGTTTATTTGTGAAATTTGAGAGTGAGAACATATTAACTTTTTTTTTTTTACAAGAATTAAAACTAACATTTAAAAATGATTTGAGGGATTTTTTTTCATTTTTATCTGTTGCATGCAAGTGTTACCATGATTTTTGTGACTTTCACGAGGGCGTTTATATTTTTTTCTACTTTTTTGGTATTATTTAATCTTTTGTTTTCTCCCTATTGTGTTTTTTTAGTTTTTGAATTTGCGTTTTCTGAATTCTCGTGTTGCTAAAGTGAAGCGGGAACCATGTGAGTTGGTTGAAGGATATTGAGTAAAAAAAATTATATTCTGTCTTGAAATTTACCATTCTATTGATTCTCATGTTTTTTTTTTATTTTTGTTATCATTATTAACCGTCGTTGTTGAACTTCAGTCCCATAACATGGGCTTATATGGGTTATCATGTCTTAGATTTGACTCTGTCAAGTCTAGGTACTGTGATAAAGCCCTGTTTGTACAGCGGGTTGCTGAAATTTGTGTCTTGTGATAGGTTCTGCAGCATGCATGCCCTCAGGATACTTACTGCAACTTAGCAACTTGTATTTATGTGCAGAATTTATGTGTGCATGTCATTCTTTAATGGCGACAACTATCCTGCATAGTGAATCCTTTTAACCAAAAATGTGGTGAATTGATAAATTTTAAGTTTTTTTTTTTCAACTAAAGTGGAAAATAAGTTTTATAAATTGCTTAAAAAAGGAAGAACATCTCTCAACTCCAAATTGAGTGCATTTTGAAGTACACTAATTTTCTCTGCAGATCCAGTTGACAAATTGTGCTTCTACAATTTGCATGCAGTATAATCCGATGCCCTTTGTTGTTTCTAGTCTATTTTTCTGTACATTTTGATGAACTTAAAAAAGCTTAGTAATTAGAGATGTTTCTGTCTTGACTCCAAAATGTGTTCAAGCTTGATTGTCCTTGTTTTACTTTTGATCTGCAAGACCCTGCATGACCCTGAAGCTCAGCCCTCTGTAAGGGGTCAAGTTGAAAAAAATTGGACTTTCGTAATGGGAGCACAGCCGTAACTCTTATGACTCGTGTTAGCAATGATGTGTCATTTACATGGGGCCAAGTAGCAGACTGATGTTTTTTTGGATTCCTATTTGGGTTTGCGGTGAAATGAGAAAGATTTGGGCGTCTCTTTCTTTGTATTTTTTTAGTGCATGAGCCCACTGAGTCAGAGCTTGTCCCAATAAATGCCAGTTACTTTTTCGTAGTAGCAAATTTTGTCTCTAGTTCCATACTGAGCCGTAGGAGATTGTTGGAGAAAAAATGATCTGTTTTTTCTCTCACTTATTTTCCTGTCAGCGGTTAGCATGCAATTTCTGGTGTAGAAACTTTTGATTCCAAGTCAGCATTTGTAATTATATATGGCTGCTATTTTGTTTTTCTAATAAGCTCATCTTTATCAGCATTTTATTATGTTTAAACAGAAGCACTAGAGAAAGCACTCCCTGTAGTTTAATAAGGGACCCAAATGCCATTCATACCCCTGGTTCAACCACAAGGCAAAGGACTCTCCAAACCAAGCATGAACGCATACAAAGAAACATTCCACCGGCTCATGAGTTGGACGAGTTCTTTGCTTATGCAGAGAAGCAGCAACAGAAAATGTTTATGGATAAGTGTGTATTCTTATATTCTTATCCCACAAGTCCTTTTTGGTTTTTCACTTCTGGTTTTATTTGGATCTCTTCTTGATTTATTAATGTAAATTTTCTGTATTTTTGCAGGTACAATTTCGACATTGTCAATGATGTACCTCTGCCTGGACGGTACGAATGGGTCCCAGTACTCCACTAAGATGATAAGCTTCAGTGTCATGTGGTGATAATATGGATTTCAAGGGCATTTGACATGTATTTTTAACGACTAGAAGCTGTCACTAACCATTTACTTTGCTTTAGGTTCTTGTTCAAGAAGCTACAAGGGGAAGGATATGTTTAGGAATTTATTTTATCTGAGTAGTTTAGAGTTTTTATGTCTTTCTGTTTTGTAGGAGGGTGTAGGGGGGTATATGGGTATATCTTGTAGGTCTTTCTTTAATGCAATTTCATTATCTTGTGTTTATAATTCAGTGGGGGGGTCAGACATTATGGTAATTTAGTCTACTCATCAATTTAAGTTTCTGAAGTTTGAAATTTGGATTACTATTAAATTTTAATCTTTGGACCATCTATTTGCTCCATGGCCCCACAGTTTCATGGCAACCAGTAAAAGGTTCTGCATTGCTACACAGGAGCATACATTAATATAACTTGGTTTTGAAAAAAACATTGATGATAATAAATAGCTTTACCAGAAACCAAAAAACAGAACATTGAGTAAATACATTTTTTTGGTAGTAACATAATAATAAACTGTTTTTGTACCTAGTAGCATGAATTAATATTATCTTCAGTTAGCAGTGGTTGTTTAATAATGTATTCTTTGGTGGCCAAATTCATTCTAGCAAATACTTATATTTATACTCGAGGTTCATAAATGTGCTATAAGATTAAAAGGGGCAATCAAAGGGTATAAGCATTTATGGAGTTTGGGAAGTGCTGTTTTGTTTCTTCCAATGTATCATTTGCAGTGTGCAAATTTAATGGATTGATACTTCTTTCTTTAAGAAAAAAAATATATAAACTAAAATTAATTTTTGTAATTTTTTATTTTCAATTTATACATAAATTAATTTTAGTAATAAAGCTAGATTACTATTACTTTAATAATAGTTTAATTTCCACACACAAAGATGCATTACATTATTAATCAATTAGAAATAGTAATTATCTTTGAAATAAAAGAGAGTATTATAAATACAAATCGAAATTGTAAATGCAATATACACACTCCAAGAAAAAACAGAGTTGAAGAACCCATTCCAAAGCATTTATTTATTTATTTTTCTGATCTTTTTGAGTTTTGACTATGATTTTACAGTATACTTATATCAGACATGTCCTACTCTTTTAAATATTTAGGCTTATAAAAATCTTTAAAATATTTATGATAAGAAACACAAAATCAAAGCAAAAGGGATAACAGAAATAGAAAAATGAATGCTTATTTTAAGAATATCCATGGGATCTGTCCATTCGAATTAGATACTTGTCACATGTGGTTTTGTACCAGACATCGTTCTCAAATACCAAACAAATATTAACACCACAATCACAATCTTTGTCACTCTCTTTGTAACTATTTCAAATTTCACTATGTCCCATTATCCGACTGACCCATATCATTTTGTAGATCGGGAAGAGTATCAAAAAGTACATTATCAAAAAATTTTCACTGTTGAATACTTTAATATTCTTTGTCTGTCTATCAAACTCTTTCCTTTTCTTTTCTGAAGTAAGAGAAAAATAGTTTCACATCCATAAGCACTTTATAGTGTGGGGCATGATAATTGTTTTTAAACATTATAATTATAAAAGAAATATTTTCAATGGATTAAACATCATCAAGAGTGTCACTTTTTAAAGTAACCATGTTAAAATTTAATAATCTTATCATTATTTATGATAGTTTACAATTAGATGGCAGTGTAATTTTTTTTATCAATGTGTTTTATGTTAAACTCGATGAATTATATAAAATAAAATTCAGATGCTTCAAATGGTATTAATCAATACTAAAGTAAAATTCGGTGAAGAGATTCTTCAACATAATACCAGTTTGGGTCCCTCAATTATTGTTCTCTATAAAGTATTTTCCTTTTTTTAATTTTCTTTCTCTTCCTTCCTGTTATATTTGTTATCCATGTAGCAATTTAACTTGTCATTAGCACCAAACTTCCGAACAAGTAAAAGTTTTGTATCCTGTAAGCTTTTTCGTTCAAGATAAACATACCAAAACTTGGATTTAATTTGGTTAAGTACACAAATAATATCTGTATGAGACTTTGGCACATCTTGTACTCCAGTTATTTGTTTTAATAACATATAAATTTTCATTTTCCAACAATTTTTTTTTCTCAAATCAATCTCTTACACAATGAATCAACGTATGAAGGATCGTGGTTTGTTTCCCTAAGTCTGTTGTATCAGGATAATTAAATTGTAAAAACTATTTTTGTAACAGTTTTTTCAAAATCTGATTTTTTTAATATATATATATATAAAGAAATTTATTCAAATAACTCTTAATTGAAATCTCGAAACCTGTGTTTTGTCATTGCTCATCTCCCCAATGGGTTAAGAAGGCTTCATTGGGTTGAACTTTCGGGGCTTCAATACCAAATGTAACCTTATCCAACAATTGATTTTTTTCAGCCATATGATTTCTTTATGTATCTTTTGAAAGAGTCTAAAATGCTCACATTTTAGGTTCAGATTCCGAAATTTAGAAACATATTTTGAATTTTGTATTTCAGAAATGAATTTTGAATCATACAAATCTAAAATACATATGTAATCTAAAATGTATTTATAATGTATAATTCTAAATTACAAATTCAGAATATATTTTCAATTTGCGTAATCTGAAAACATATTTTCATTTTTGAATTAAACAATATAAAATCATATTTCAAACTAAAAAAGCATTTTCAAAGTATCTAATTCGTTTCCAAATTTTGTAATTGAAGATATATCTAAAAATCTATTCTAAATAATACATTTGATGATACATTATTTGGAGTATGTAATACATAAAGAATGATACAATTTGAACTTTTTCCACACCTATACCCTAAGAAGGTAAGAGGGCATGAAGGTGCTAAAAGAAATTGCCCCTTCATGACTGTCACAATGGCTCATAATTCGGTTTTAAACAAAACATAGGTATCATTCTCTATGCGCTGACACAATTCTTTAATTTGTATCTTTATTATACATTGTTGAAGAAATCTGTAATTTCATCGAAAATTAATACCAACAGACAGCACCGGTGTTGGCTGCTAGGAAACTTGTTTAATGAAGTCATAAATGTATTGGGGAAGAAATTAAGCATTTTGTTTTCTAGCAGAATCCCTATTGTTATATTCCAGTCATTTTTTGCGTCGGGATCATATATTCAAGAACTAACCAAATTAAATGGCCTCGGGAGTTATGGGGTGTGATAAAAAGAGCTGCCAGAAAATTACCTTTTCATAAAATTTTAGACAAAATCTGGGAGGTGACCATGACCCCAGTGGACCACACTGTTCCCTCTGCCGCCAACAGTTACCTTAAACACAGTCCATCCACAGATTTGTTTACACTAGGAGTGAATTTCCAAAGCTACATTATTCACCCAAACGGTCAAAAATATGATATGCATCAATTAACACCACGGATAGAAAACAGTGGTATTTTCATTTGGCTAAGTATGATCTGAGCCTACTATATCAGTGAAGCATGCAAGAAACATACTGAAACACCAATAGTAAAGTAATGTAGATAACAACAAAAGCAATGTCTTAATAGGTTAAATACATACAATTATGTGAAAACTAAGCAAAAGAGAATATAGCATTTTTTAACTGATCAACACGGGATTCTGAAATGGAGCTCAAATGTATTTGCAATATACAAGTTACCAGCATTGTAAATACTACTTTTTTATTTCACACAAAAAGAATAACAAAAAATGCATTGGTCCTTCTCTAATCAATATAGAAACCGAAGGTCTATGAACCGTGTACAGTGCAATGATATTGTCCCAACTTTAGGAAGAAAGATATCAGATGTAGTTTTTAACAAATTTTAAAAAGATCAATATAATTGAGTATTTTCCTCTAATGAATGAGTTGATCAGGAGAGCAAAACAAAATCTTATTTCATACCCCAGACAACTACAATGGTAAGCTTCAGGGATATTGATAAAAGTAACCTACAGAACTTGACCATGATAAGGATTCTTCTTACTGTAAACTATTTGGAAGATTTATCAGCAGAACTCTTTTCAATCACTTTGGTAGAGCTGGAAGATTCTTCAGCTTCAACTAGCTTCCGAAGTCTTGCATGAAGAGTTCTTACTCTGTCCTCGGTTTTGCGAAGCTTTCTCCATCTGTAGGCAGTCCAGAGACCAAGGCCACCATATACAACAATGTAGGAAGCCCAAACATAAGGGTATGTTTCTGCATGCTCTTTGAGTTTTAGGTATTGATTTTCCAGTGACTCTTTCAAGCCCATTGCAGTGCTGGCTGCTTGATCTTCCTCATTTTTCTGGATGGAAGGTGCGGAGCTTGTTGATTCTTGGTTTTGTTTTGGTTGATTTTCCATGTCTTCTGCTTGTATAGTTCCACAAGTGGATTATTTAAAGAAACTGCAAAAACATTGACCTTTAAGTATCACCTATTTTGAAAATGAACAAAACTCATATAGCAAACTGAGCAATGGTTCCCAGGCCTGTAGAATTCTTAAAGCCCATTGCTTCCCCAAAATTGTATTACTTGTCTCAAATATTACTTAGCGAAAAATTCCTAAGCCCACAAATCCAAATACATAAGCAATAAAGTGGTTGCATTTCTAAAGTTTCAATACCCAGCTTTCTCCCACTGAGATGTCTTCAAGTGTTCCTTCTATTTTAGAACACAAAAGCCAAAAAGTCTTAAATGGTGACATTTTCCTCTAAGAAGAGCCAAGGAAGCATGTGGCAAAAGGGAGAATAAGCAAGCTAATTTGAAGGATCACTTAACATTATGAAACATGTCAAGACATACCGAAATACAAGAAGATCATGCATTATACACCTTAGCCCATATCAATAAACCAAAAAGGTGAGGAAGGATATACTCACATAAACAATTTTAATGCGGAATATTGCAATTATTTATTTGAAAAGATATAAAATACCAGGCCAAAACACATCCCAAGCAGACAAAACACATTTGGTTTTCCTAGATTTTTAAATAAAAATGTTCAGATAAAAGGACACCAATAAGAACGAAAAGCTAGTAAACCTGATCAATTGCTCAAATGTTGGGAAAAGGTCACCAGGATCACAAAGCACCTGAGTCAACCAAAAAAGGCAGTTTTATTTAAGCAGAATGAAAAATCTCATGCACAATACACATGCACACAAGGAATAGGAGAGGAGTGAAGGAGATAGTAAAAAGAGATTTAATAGTTCTATCTGTAGTTGCAGAAAGTGTAAGATTGTAAGAAACATTCATACAATATCACCATGCGTTGTATTTTCCATACTTGCTCTGACATTGAACATAGAATTATTAAATTAAAAAATTAACATAAAATGGCATCATAAAGTATGATATTTGGGGTTGCGAATCTTAGTATTTCCACAATTTACATGTTATCTATGTGATCTAGAAATATACTTCCACTATCCCTGGCTGAAAAGAGAGAGCAGAAGATAAAAAATAAATAAAACAACAGAAATTGGCAAGAGCTTTCTACCCTGATGTCTACCATAAAGGACAAGCCCTCCATGAAGTGCAAGGCTTCATTTAACTAATTTTCTCTAAAATAGAAACTGTCAGAGTCCAGGCATGACTTATACAGAAGAGTTTAAAGATAATCTTGCCCACACACAACACAACGGCATACTGCCTGAAGTATAGATTGCAATAAGTGTAGAAATAAAATAATAGCTCACATAATGAGAAGCTTCTTTGATCAAGAAAGGCACTAAATAGATGTGTTATAAGCTATAAGTTCTAAACTTGTGAACTTGGAAAACAGCTAAAAGCATGCAACCTTATGTGCACTATACCAATCATCTTCCAGTGGAAACATTACACTGACATTTATCCCTTCAGAGTTACTAACCTAACATACTGTCTGTATGCCACAAAATCATGCATAATATCATATATCTATTGTGCACAAGAACAGTATAATAAATTATGCAACTCAAGACAAAAGCAACTTTAATATAAACTCAGCATACAAATATGAGACTAATCATGAACAGGAGCTATTTTGAGGTTCCAAATCACCATTTTTAAGACAAAAATCATCATTCCAAACTCATCTTTTTCACTCACAAAACATATTCCAGTCAAAGAGATACGCCATCAAGACCTACAATTTCATTTCAAACTAAGTAGCAAAGCTCCATTGTTAGTCAATATCAAGAATATAGCACGGGTAAAACCTCTTAAATACCTATTATATAGCCATAGTTTGATGCTGCGTGCATCCATATTGACCATCAAGTAAAATTTCAATCCCGTCTAACAATGCTAAAAAAGAAAACTCAAATCTATCAAACAACCTAGGGTATGATTAACAACAACTCCATTGCACTCTAAGAACCTACGCTCACAGAGAAAAACACAAATTAAGAAAAAGAAAATAAAAAATCTTAAGAACAAAATAACATTAGCTCATGAACAAACTAATTTATAGAAACTTTTACACATCACATCAATCTTGTTTTGAAGTCAGCAGGTTTCAGTTAAGAGATAGAAAAAAAGACAGCTTGGAGAGTAACAGCTTCATTGTAACATTGAAAAAGGTTTGCTCAGAACCACAGAGAACGAAACAAAATCACCGTGAGAGACGAGAAAGAGAAAGAGACATACTCGACGGTGAGACGCGACGGTGGAGAGTGAGTTTGACGGAGGCGAACGAGTTCCCCGGCGGAGCTAGCTTGGTTGTGGCTATGGCAGCGCGGCCAAGGGTTTTGGGCACTAGTAGGTAATGCCTAGGTTCAATTTCATAATTAATTGGAGAATAGTTATGTTATTATTAAAATTGGTTCTATTGTGTAAAAGAAAAAAAAAAAAAAAATCTATGTAACTTATTTGATATATACACTGTATTATTATTTTTATTGAACAAAATTTTTATAATTTTTATTTGAATGAATTATTTTGTAATTTTTGAAGTATTATAATATTACTTTTCTATTACTAAAATTTATAACTTTTTAAATAAAAAAAAGACTGCGGTAATATTTGATTGAAATTTATTTGGCTATTGTAATAGTTTTTTTAATTAAAATGAAGTATGATTTTCTTTTGAAAACACATGTATAATTCAAAATTATGAATATAATATAAAAAATCTTTTATTAAGAGTAGACTGAAAATAGTTACTATAGTATACAATTACAATAGTATATTATAAAAAATATATTATAGTGCAATATGCATATATTATATATTATACTATACTAAAGGTAAATTTAAGATTTTTTTTAAATAGTAATTTTAAATTGAATATATTAAATTTGTTTAACAATGTTATGTTTATTAAATTTATTACAACATCAAGTGTATGAATGGAGTAATAAGGCAATAATTTTTAGAAAAATCATATATATTAAAGTTGTAATCGTATTTCATTTGTTAAAATTAATATATTATTAAGATCAAATGTAAAATTTCATAAAAAGGTTTATTAGTTATGGTTGTAATAGAAGTTTAAGTTTAGAAATATTTTAAAAGCATTGAAATGTGTAAATTAATTAAATTTTTATGTGCTATATAAAGTATAATTAATATATTAGTAAGTATAATCTAAACAGTATATTAATTATATATATATATATATATGTGAGAGAGAGAGAGAGAGAGTGTGTTAAGGTAAACAAAAAAATAAAAAAAAAACTTATTATATATAAAAAGTAATTACACACAATATTAAGTATTTTAGAAACTAAAAGTTATTTATCTTCAAAGTAATCTCGATTATTAATAAAAAATGTAATGTAAATTATATTTTTAAGACCTTATGACTATAAAAATTATTTATTTATTAAAAAAATTGTTTAGTTTCTAGTTAAGATGTAATTAGAAATAACTTTTTAAGTTAACATTAAACGATTAATTTTTTGTCAATAAAAAAAAATAAGATTAGAAATTAATTTTTTTTTTCTAATGACCACATAAATGAAGACTTAATTTTTTAATCACTATTATATAAATTTTACTTTTTATATACTAAATAATTACTCTCAAATTGATAAATGATTATAGAGTTTTTTTGTCATTAAAAAATAATTAAAAAATCATTTATTAAATATTAATATTAATCATATAATTAAACTTTATTAAATAACGAGACTCACAATTTATAATAAATTTTAATGATAATAAAAGTCTATTAAAAATATATTAATAAACGTGTTGCTAATTTTTATATTATTTAATTAATTCATATATATATATATATATATATATATATATATATATATATATATAAAAAAAAAAAAAAAAAAAAAACAAAAAATAAAAAATAATAAAAAAAATAAAAAAAAAAAAAAATAAAAAAAAATTATAAAATTTATAAATAATAAAATAAATATATATATAAATATATATATATATATATATATATATATATATATATTGAAAAAAAAAATCAAACCAAACACAAGACCTAATAGAATATGTAATATGTCAAACAAAATATATGAAGAAAAGTAAGAATGATCGTGAAAAACACATGACAAAGGTCATGAATAAAAACATAAAATATAAACTACTTCTTAATCCAAAAAACATATTACCAAGAAAACATGAGGAAGGTCATGAAAAAAAAAAAAACTCCATATAGACTACTTTTTAATCTAAAAAAAAATATTAACAAAATCATTTTATGGATAACATTTTTATGTCTTCAATTTCTATTTTATGTCTTGTAAAATATATTAAGTTTTACTTATTAATTATTAAAGTAAGTGAATATTATTTTTAACTCAAATAATGTTCTCACGTACTTATACATTAGTTTACATGTAGTTACAAAAGTTAAAAATATGAAACTTTTCAAGATTCAATAATAATAAAAATAAAAGGATGTTTTTCATGTAAACACATTTGGTCTTTAGTCTAATACACAAATTGTGCTTTAATAATGAGGGAGTATGATAGAGTAAGGGAGGATATAATTAGTGACTGAAAAATAAAAGATGTGAACTGGATGACGGTGACTAAGAGAAAAAAATACAAAGTAAGAAGTAACAACGTTTTTCTTTACCACGTTCTCACAAGCATATGGATTATTAGATATGCGGAAAGTGTTTCAAAGATAGGGAAAGCGAAAAATGTATCCATAGTCAAGAAAGTTGACAGATGGGAGATCGATTTGACTTTGTAAGATTTATGGGAGTGAAAAATGTAAAAAGTATTAGAGAAGGAGTTGGATATAATAGTTATAGGTAATGTAAAACCAAAAATAAATAATTCCTACTTTGACCATGGAAGAAGACAACTACAAATAATGATAGAAAGGCTTATCACGGTAGATAAGTGGACGAAATTTGGAGAAATAAACAACAACAGAAAAGGGTAACAGTTGACATAAGGATCTGTAAGGTGTAGGAGGAGAGGAAAAACCTCATTAGGGAGGAATTGATAGGGGTGGGAAAGGCATAATGTTATTTGTGTTTGCATAAAAGAAACATAAAGAGAAGTTATCATTGAAGGTATGTCTTATGCAATATGAGGGATCAAGAAATAGGCTGGTATGAAAAAACAACTATTAATAAATGATAAGTAATTATTATGTGAGAATCATTAATGATTCTGATAGCCTTACAAGTTGGTTTTGTCAAATATGTTCACTTGCCAAACAGAAAAGACTTACATTTCATGTAAGCACTTCTTCAAGCAATAAAATTTTTGATTTGTTACATATGGATATTTGGAGACCATTAGCCATTACTTCTATGTATGGATATAGATAATTTTTTACTATTGTGGATGATTTTCCTAAGCATACTTGAATTTTTCTTTTGAAAACTAAATCAAAAGTAAACAACTGCATTAAATATTTCATTACTTTGGTTGAAACTTAATTTTCTACTACTGTCAAATACATTAGGTCTAATCAAGGACCTAAATTTAATTTGCATCAGTTTTACTCTCTCAAAGGCATAGAACATCAAATGTCTTGTGTTGAGACTCCACAATAAAATGTAGTGGTAGAGGGAAAACATCAATGCATTTTCAGCATTACTAGGGCTCTTATTTTTCAAAGTAACTTGCCTAAATTGTTTTGGAACTTTGCATCCTTTCGTGTTATTTTTCTATTTAATAGATTGCCTAGCAAGATTTAACATAACAAAAGTCTTTATGACATTTTGTACAACTCTTCTCCTGATTTAGCTTTTATTAAAGTTTTTGGTTATGAAGCTTTTTTGCATCAATTTTGATTCATAATAAGAAGAAACTTAATTCTCGAGCTAGAAGGTGTGTTTATTTAGGCCATAGGCCAGGGATCAAAGGTTCACTCTTCTATGACTTACACACCAGAGAAGTTTCTTTTATCCAGAAATGTCTCCTTCAATGAAAATAGTTTTCCTTTTAAGTATATTGTCAGTCATATAGATAGTGAAAATTTTGTCATGCCACATTTTCCAGATTATCAAGACATTGATATCTCTTTCCTCACATTCTCTTCCCAATTACAAAATCAATAAACACCATATATTGTCCCACAACAAAATTATTCCTCTCCCACTATCACAACTCCTAATAATCTTGTACATCCTACTATAAGAAAATCCATAGAAGCACCAAACCTCCTGCTTAACTCAATGATTTTCATTGCAACGTAGTTGCAGGAATAGAGAGCAAAAATTCCTCTTTAGTTCAATATCCTATTTTCAGTTTTGTTAATTACTCAAAAATTTTTAACAATCATAAGCATTTTGCATTTAGTATCTCTTCCATTGTAGAACCGAAAACTTATGCACAAACAGTGAAGCATGAGAACTAGAGGAAAGTCATGGATGATGAGATTAATACTTTAGTTAAAACTGGAACCTGGGAATTTGCTGACCTATTGGAAAACAAATAGTGGGATGCAAATGGGTGTATAAGACTAAACACAAGACTGATGACTCAATTTAGAGGTTCAAGGCTAGACTAGTAGCCAAGGGATTCACACAACAAGAAGACACTGATTTCAGAAAAACTTTTTCTCTAGTGGCCAAAATCACTACTGTCAAGCTCTTACTAGCCATTGCAGCTACTAAAAATTGGCTTCTTGAACAACTTGATGTCAACAATGTTTTCTTGCATCGAGATCTTCATGAAGAAGTATATATGGAGGTTCCTAATGGTGTAGTTCCCTCAAAACCTGGTCAGGTTTGCAAGCTGAGAAAACCTCTTTATAGTCTTAGACAAGCTAGTAGACAGTGATATGAAAAGTTGTCTACAATCCTTATAGTTTCGGGTTACACAGTCTGATTTTTTTTTTATTCATTAAATAATTTGCTATTGGTGCATTCATAACCATTCTTATCAATGTTGAAGATATGATTGTGACAGGGAATGATGCTCAAAAGATTGTTTTAGTCAAGTCTCAACTTGATTACTTATTCAAAATTAAGGATCTTGGTCAATTAAAATTTTTCCTTAGATTAGAAGTTGCTAGATTAAGCAAGGGCATTTTCCTTAACCAAAGGAAATACACTTTAGAGCTTTTAGTTGTTGTAGGCCTGTTAAGATGTAAACCTTCTATCACTCCTATAGATCCTTAAATAAAGCTCCATTCCAAAGAGAGTCCTCTCCTTGAAGACATTTCCATGTATCGACGGCTCATTGGACAACTTATATACCTGACCAACACTAGGACCGACATTTGCTTTGTTGTCAATCATCTCTCACAATTCTTATCAGCTCCTACAATGACTCATTACCAAGCAGCGCTCAGGGTTCTTTGTTATCTTAAAGCTAATCCTGGTCAGGGGCTCTTCTTTCCTAGTGATTCTCCTTTACAACTGAAAGGTTTTTGTGACTCACATTGGGCATCTTGCCCTGAAACTCGTTGCTCCATTACCGACTTCTGCATTTTTCTTGGTGATTCATTAATCTCTTGGTGATCCAAGAAGCAACACACAGTTTAACGATCCTCCACTGAGGTTAAATATCGGGCTTTGGCCTCGACAACCTATGAAATTTAATGGTTATCTTATATGCTTCATGATTTACATATTGTTCCTCAAGCCACTACAATTCTTTTTTGTGATAACAAGTCTGCCTTACATTTAGCTGTCAATCCTGTGTTTCATGAGCGTAGGAAACATATTGAAATCGATTGTCATATGGTTAGAGAAAAGGTTCATGGTGTTCTTTGTTTACTCCCTATCAACACTAAGTCACAGGCTGCTGACATCTGTACAAAATCTCTCATATCCAAGTTGTTCTTACATCTGTTGTCCAAGATGAGTTTAGTTGATCTCTACGCTCCATCTTGAGGGGGTATTAATAAATGATAAATAATTATTATGTAATCATTAGCGATTCTATTAGCCTTACAAGCCAGTTTTGTAAGGTTGAGTTAGGCTTAAAGTTCACTTCTTGATATGGTATCAGAGTCTATCATAGCAAAGTTGTTGGGCCTATCGGGTCACCTGCTATCGGCCGCTACCGGACCACCTTTACATATAAGTTTCACGCTCGAGTTGAGGAGTCTCAGCGTGAGGAGAGTGTTGGAGATCTCACATTGATTAAAGACGAGGCCTTTCAATAGTGTTAGGTATTCAAGTGTGAGTCTAAGTCCCACATTGGATAGAAATGAGAAAGTTGAGCAACATATAAGAAAGAAGACCCACAAACCTCAATGCCTTAAGGTTTTGGGTTGAAGGTGACGTCATTCTCTTATAGGTTGGGCTCATTTCTTATTCTTGTTTGTCTCCCCAAGGTTTTCCTGTCGGATTTCTCCAACAAGTGGTATCAGAGCCGATGGTTCGCTTTTGTCACCAAGCGGATGGGCTCAGTTTGACCCTATATCGAAAGTCTTCTTGACGGAGGTTTCAGGCAAGCATGTCCCGTATAAGTGTGTGAACATCAGTACAAGTAAGGGGTTAGTTGCTTCCAAGGAGAGACTCTCACTTGAGGGGGAGATTGTTAGGTATTCAAGTGTGAGTCTAAGTCCCACATTGGATAGAAATGAGAAAGTTCAGCAACATATAAGAAAGAAGATCCACAAACCTCAATGCCTTAAGGTTTTGGGTTGAAGGTGGCGTCATTCCCTTATAGGTTGGGCTCATTTCTCATTCTTGTTTATCTCCCCAAGGTTTCCCCTCGGATTTCTCCAACAAATAGTTTATAAGTGAGTGCAAATCTTACCTTACAAGCCGATTTTGTAACGTTGAGTTAGGCTTGAAGTCCACTTCTGATACCAACCATTAATCTCTCTAGGGGCTTGTTGTATGGAAAAAAGAAGAATTTATAGTTAAAAAATATTTGAAGGTGAACGTTTTAAAAGTTGTGAAGGTGTTACAATTGTTAACGTGTATGCAACATAGGAAGGGGAAAGGAAGAATAAAACATGAGACAAATTGATAACTTTAAAGAACTATCCAACAACCAATTATGGTGTATTATAGGAGATTTTAATTATATTAGATGGCCACATGAGAGACAAGGAACATAGAAAGGGGGACAAAATGCATAGTCAATCATGAAAGTTTAGTGGTTTTATAGACAAAAATGAAGCTCATAGATATAACATTACTAGATAGAAAAATTACTTGTTTCAAACCAAATGGTAAAGCAAGAAGTAGGGTTGATATTGCTCTAGTATCACATGGTTACCTAATGGAGTGGCCTAAGAGTGTACATGAAGTCTTGGATGGAAATTTAGCAGACCACTGTCACGTGTACATTGAGGGCTTAAACATTTCAAGTTAATAATTTTGGGATCGAGGATAGGAGTCTTGAATCACTTGTTAAGGAAGTATGGGCAAACAGTACAGTTACTAGGTGGGGTGCTTTTGCTTTGAAGGATAAATTAAAATTGCTAAAAACAAACTAATAAGGTGGAATAAACAGGAGTTCAGAAAATACAACAGAATTATAAGGAAGTGGAGAAGGAACCGAACAATCTAGATAAAAAAAGAGGGAGGAGAAATGCCTAGTTGACGAAGAATGTAATAGAAAAAAATCTTGTAGTAAACATTATTAAATGTGGCAATACATAATGAATAAATACTTAGAAAAAAATCAACAGAAAAATTATTATTAAGGGATACAACAATTCCAGGTATTTCCACATGATAATAAACTAGACTTGGAGGAAAAAACATGATTAGAGGTTTGAGGGAGGATGATAGATGGGTGGAGGATCCAAAGGTTGTTCAAGAAGGTATACTAACTTAGTTGAAAATAGACCTACACTTGATGGCATAAAATTTAACCTAATATCCATAAGAAATAATAAGAAACTCAGTATACCCTTTGGAAAAGGGGAAATCAAAGAGGTAATAAAGAAGTGTGGTGATGACAAAACCCTAAGACCACATGGATTTACTTTTAAATTCATAAAGAAGTTTTGACACATGATTAAAGAGAAAAATTTGAAATTCCTATTGGAGTTTCACTCCAATGGTAATCTCCCAAAAGGAAGCAACTCATCATTTATTTCACCCATTACAAAAGTGGAAAACCTAATTTGGTTTAGGGGAATTTAGATCAATTTCTTTAGCAAGTTGCATGTATAAAATTAAGGTATTGACAAATCAAATTAAAAAAGTGTTGCCTTCAGTGATTGATGAAAGGCATAATGTGTTCTTGAAAAAAGAAGAAACATGGTGCATAGTGTTTTGACAGTGAACGAGGTAGTGGACAAAACACAAAGATTGAAAAAAGAGTGTCCTTTTTTTTAAAGTGGACTACGAGAAGACATATGATTCAGTATCATGGAACTTTTATTCTATATGCTAAAAAGATTGGGATTTCCAAAGAGATGGATAAATTAGACCAATGCATGTATAAGTATTGGCTTTGTCTTCATGTTACTTAATAGAAGCCCTTTTACTAAGTTTCGAATGCAAAAAGGTCTACAATAAGGCTTCCCTTGGCATCTTTCATATTTATAATAGTTGTAGAAGGTTTGAATAGATTAATGAGGGAAACAAGTGCAAAATGAATGTATAAAGGTTATAAGGTGGGGCAAGGAAGTATTGAAATTAATCTCTTACAATTTGGGTATGATACAATTTTTCTTGGAGAGGTTATAATAGAAAATCTTTTGATGATTAAAGCATCTTGAGAAGTTTTGAATTAACATCAAGTCGTAAGGTCAACTTTCTAAAAGTAGATGTCATGTTATAGGGGCACACAACCAAAGAACACAGGCGGTAACAAAGAAATTGAACTATGCAATACTTATGATCTCGTTTGCTTACTTTGGAATGCTGATTGGAGTGAACCCTATAATGGAAGCAATGTGAAACTAAATCATCCTAAAGATAAATAGAAAATTGTCCCTATGGAAAAATAAACAACTATCCTTTGCAAGAAATGGTATGAAACTTGCAATAATAAGAAGGTTCTCTATGGGGATTAGTATTAAAAGTAGTTAATTTGGATGGAAAGACTTTTATAATGGGATCAAGAATGCAACTATTTGGTGGAGAGACCTTAAAAGTTTATGCGGTATGAATAATGTAGAAAGGTGGTTTTGACAATCAGTTGAATGGAAGATTGTTGATTGGATGAAAATCAAATTTTTACATGATAAGTGGGCTATGAAAAAAATTCTTAGCAATGAAATATCAAAGAGTGTTCTTGAATTCCAAGCAAAGTAATGTGAAGATTAATAACATGGGGTATGACATTTAGATACTTATGGAAATTTAAATGGAGGATACAATAGTTTGTTTGGGAGGAAGATATTTTGCACAACATGATGATAGACACAGAGGTGATAAATATAACTATGAGTAAAGGAAACAAAGTTGAGCGAAAGTGGGTGAGTAACTTTAAGGACACATTTACAGTAGTTGAAGCCTATTAACTAGGAATTGGATAACAATCTCAATCGTTTAGACCATGTGTGCTGCATTTGATTTACATATTGAGAAATTTGATATAAAAACTACTTTTGTTCATGAATAACTTAAAAGAAGAAATGTATATGCTCCAACCATAAGACTTTAAAGAATAAGAAAACTTGATTTTCAAGTTAACCAAATCTCTGTACAATTTAAAGTAGGCGTCTAAGTTCTGAGTTCAAAATATTATACCAATTACAATAGGTTTGATGAAAATGATTTTATCATTGTGTTGTTGCATATAGATGACATGTTTGTTGTAGATCCCAACAAAGCTCGAAGTCAAGAATTGAAGGCACATTTGGCTAGCAAGTTTGATATGAAAGACTTGGAACAACAAACAAGATTTTAGGAATACAAATTCACCAAGACAAAAAAGACAGGAAGGTTTGACTTTTTCAAAGGAGTTACTTACTGAAACTCTTGGGACATTTCGACATACAAAATTGTAAGCAAACTTCTACCCCACTTCCTATCAATTGCAAGTTATCCTCCAATACAAGTCCTAATAATGAAGTAAAGAGGACAAAACTGTCTTGAGTACCATATGCATCAACGATGGAAAACCTTATGTATGTCATGATTTGTGCAAGACCAAATATAGAATAAGTAGTGAGAACAATTAGTAGATTCATGGCAAATATCGATAGATAGCATTAGAGTGTTATTAAGAACATTCTTAGATACATCAAAGGAACCTCATGAGTTGTATTATGCTTTGGATGTTAGAATTAGTTGTTAGAGGATATGTTTATACAAATTTTGCAGGTGATCTCAATAAAATAAAATCTACCATTAATAATGTGCTTATACTTGAAAGAGGGACAAAGTTGGATCCAAGTTACAAGATATTATAGCTTCGCCTACTATAGAAGCTAAGTAAATGAGAAGTACCCTCACATGTAAGGAAGCTATATGAATTCAAAGGTTAATAGAGGAATTCAAAAAATAAACAACAAAAATTTGTTGTATATTTTGATAGTTGTATAATACAAAAAATCCTATCTTTCATTCTAAGTTAAAGCATATAAGTATATTCTATCAATTTTTTCAAGTAATAAAAAAAGAAAAGGTGAATGTGTAAAAGATTTACATAAATAAAAATTTAATATATGTTATGACAAAACCATCTAACACTCTCAAATTTATATGAATTCAATCTTATCTATTGAAAAAGAGAAAGCAAATATAAATAACATAGAATAAAACATGACGTGATGAACGTGAGAAGAGAAGTTTCACATAAAACAAATTAATGACAAAGAGTTGTGTCAGCAACTTAGTGACAAAGTGTTGTTAGCATGAGTTTCTCCAACTTTGTTTTTCCTTCAGAATAACAATCATCAATATCATAACAAAGAGTTGTGTTAGCAATTTAGTAGTAAAGATATAATATTATTTATGTATTTATTAACTACTCAATAGTATGAAAAATTTTATTTAATAAAAACGAATTCATTTATGGGGATGCAAAACTTATTTTAGCCAAAATTTTAAAAAATTATTTATCCAAACCTAACTTTTTAATATTGTTTTCTAAGTTGAAACGCTAAGTTGATCGAATATTCAATATAGGCTTAGTATGGTACAATATCTTTTGGGTGATGATTGATTCTACACCATTAATTTTTTCACACCCAGTTCAGAACTGATTTTATTATTATTTTTATTAAATAATATAATTTCTATTTTAATTCAATATTTTATTTTAATATTTAATTATTAAAAGCAGTTGTAAGGTTTTTGTTTTTATTTTTTGTAAAAGAGTGTTAAAATACCCCGTTCCCATCAAATTTTATTTTAATTAAATAAAATATTTAATTAAAATATAAATTATATTATTAATAAAAAATAATAAAATCAGTTCCCAACTACATAGGGTAGAAATTGAGAGGCTTCACTTATCTTACAAAATACCAAGAATCTGAAAAGATAATGAAAATAAGAATTATGTACTTGTTACCAATTTATGGAGCCAGAAAAGGTAAACAACATCCCTTCACTGCTTTTTGATTTCTATGTTGAATGATACCTTAAGTTTAAGCATCTTACGCATGCTATTGGGTCTTCTCATACAAGATTTCAACCCTGTAACTTGTTCATCTGATACAAACCCTAGGTTAACACAATTCTTGAGGTCTAGCCTTTCAGCCCCCATGTCTATGCTATAGTACTTTTCATAATATTCCAAGGCTTTGTAATAAGGTCTAAACTCAAAACCTGATACATCCATTAATTCCATTCTCTTTTGGCTGTTTTCTTCATGGCTATCCACATTTGGCCAAATCTTAACATGGGATTGGCTTTGTGATCTTTCACCAAGGAAGGGGAGCAAAATCTTAATGTTTTGATTGTGCATTTGGGGTGTGGAACTCTTCCCATCATGAGCTAGGTCATGAGAATCTTGTTTGAGTTGGTGGTGCACATGGTTTGTGGGAATTTGGTTTTGTGTTTGAACCTGTGATTGGGTGGTAATGCTTTGAGTTGTGCTGGCCTTTAACAGGTCATAGATTGTGTGATTGGGAACAATGAGGAACACACTTCCAGGAAGCAAAACTGACTCAGGTTTGACCACAATCCATGGGAACTTGAAAACATCTGGCCTAGTTATGCAGTGTCTAGGGTTCTTTCTCATAACCTCTTCTGCTCTCAGTGGCTTTCTGTGAACCTCAATGTGTTTACCAGGATGCACTAGCTTCAACACCCTTCTTTCTCTTTTGATGCTTCCCATTCTCAAAAACTATATATCAAACAATATGGAAAATTTTTGAAGGAGGAACTATGAGGTTGCTTGATCTTGGTTTTGTATTAATGTTAGTCTGAACAGAATATCTTAGAAAGAAAGTACTGATGCAGAAAAATAAATATTGGTCTTATATGTGTGGCATGTAATGACATAGCAAGTGAAAACTCCTAGGTAATGATCTTTGGAGAAGAGGAATCTTGTTCTATGAATTGGTATGATTAACTTTCGTTGTTAATTTCCCTTCTCCCAAATATCTTTCATAGTTTTGTTATTATTAGCGTTAAGATTCTAGTAACAAAACTAAGTTTAACATATTGTTCTGAGATAACTATTTCTGCAATTACAAAGGAATTAGTAAATAATTTCGAAATTTTTTTAGCCTTTTATCAATTTATTATGGAAGTATCTCTTCGTACTCGTTTTTCTATACATATATATATATATATATATATATATATATATATATATATATATATATATATATATATATATATATATATAAAAATATTATAT
>Ga0099824_1001305_pt1 | contig 34575 bp, 19 predicted proteins | sample SiratrowhiteBW_FD_76837 | JGI IMG/M metagenome (GOLD analysis project Ga0099824, IMG submission 76837) | Root nodule microbial communities of legume samples collected from California, USA - Siratro white BW | ecosystem: Host-associated > Plants > Roots > Nodule | place: USA: California... | reverse complement strand
GTTTACTATTGTCCACTATAATGCCTGTATTTTTTTTTTTTTTTTTTTTTTTCATAAAAATTTTTTATTTTTTTTTTTTTTTTTTTATTAAATATTTTTTTTTTTTTTTTTTTTATTTAAAATTTTTTTTTTTTTCATTTTATCACGTTAGCTGGAGTTTCTTTTAAACGTCGTCCATTATGTTTTCTAAAGTTTCGTTAAATTTTTTTCTTTAATTTTATGCTCTTTTCTCCTTTCTTATTTCCTCATATTTATCTTATACTAAACTTAGGATATGTGAAACATATATAGTAACAACTATACTCATACAATTGTTTTTCACAAAAAAAATATTCATGACGCAAACCAAAAATCTAGCGACAACGTGAAAGACGTGACAAAATTATTTTTGTTGCATGATCAATTATAAATAGTTATAACCATTGCAGTTAATATACTTTTAGTCATATATTTTAATTATATAATATTTTTAGAGAGTTTTAATTGTATAATTAAGTTTTGTTTCTGATATAATAAAACTTTTTTTTCGACGTTTGTAATTAATATTTTTTCACTCTCAATAAAACTTCGATATATGTTTACAAGTCTCAGTCCTTTGAACCGATTATGAGAGTAATCATCAAAGTTTTATCGCACTTAAAATTCTTCAATGTATAAATATTTTAAAATATAAATACATTTTTACAAACATATAAATATTGTTTTCCTCTTATAAATGCACTTAAAGACAAAATAAGGATTTAGTTATTGACATGAAAATTGCGTAAAAAATTCAGTCTCTTCAACTATGGACTCAAGACGATCATTCTCACCTGCCCTAAAGGATCACGCATACGTAAGAGAACCACATAAGAACAAGCATTATCGTCTCTCACGTAACATTTGTACTACATATACGTAACAATTGTATAAATGAAATAACTAGTTATTATAAAAGAAAAAAAAAACATTTAATTGTAGTTATAAATTAAATCCAATTTTGACAATAGCTTTTATGTGATTTTGTTCCTTTTCAATTGAAGATGATTTTTTCGTACATTTAAAATATGAGAATTGAGTGCGCAAAACAAAAGAAACAATGAAGAGATTAGTGCGTGGACCACAAAAAAACAATAAAGAGATTAGTGTGAAGTTGAGTTCAGCAGAAGCTAGGTGGACATGGAATGGAAGCACCGACCAAAGCTTGTGGGTTTGAAGAAACGTGCAGCGCCGTAGAAAACAGCTATATAGCCAGGTCCAGCCAAGAGAGAGAGAGAGAGAGGAACACGTGAGAGGGGTGGTTGGATTCCCGTGAGAGCAAACCAAAAACCATGCCCATACCATACAGAGATTACATAGGAACAAGGTTAACGTTACATTATTTCACGAGCCACACTTTTCATCATCTACTTCTGCAACATATTCATGACATGTCAATTCAACCATGTTTTAATCCTCCTTTACCACAATAAACTGGATAAAGAAAGTACAAGGTTCTAGAACCAAATCCACTTATTGTAAATAAAAGACTGTTTAATGAATGTATTTAAAATGGTCCAGTTATGTTACCAGAAATAATAGACACGCTTTTGAATCACGATAAAGGGTCAGGATGCAAGAATATTCTTACATCCCAGGTTTTCGTATATGCCTTCCACTGACTTGGGTATCATGTGGCGTGCCAATCGCAAAAACAACAGAGACTAACATCTAATATTTTCATCAATTTCACAATTATTTTTGTTTATTCGTTGATGTTGAGCATTTTAACTAGGATAAACCAAAACCTGATTGTAAAAGCCGAAGAAATAAAGATTTGTATTGCATTTTATTTCTGACATAGTATTATTCTTATCACTTTTGGAATTGTAACATGCTTCATTAATTTTTAAGGTTGTTTCATGAAAGTGTTTGATAAAGGAAGTTGCTATTCTTACACAGGGAAAGAAAAAGCGGCCTATCTATTTTTTTTGTTATGCTTTATATACTTTTTTTAAAATGACATACTCTCTACTTTTGTGTCAAGAGTTATCTTTCCGTGTATTAGAATAATGGACCGAAAGGGTATATCTTGCCAAAGACATTCTAAATTCAAATTTAGATGAGATATTAGTAAGGTATATACTTTAGAATCTTTACATATATATATTATTTTAATGAATTTTTACTTGTCTCAGTCCTTATCAAGGATCTAATACATTTTTAAATTGTGATTAAGATATAATTATCTAGTCAGTGTTTTTCACAATGATATTATTTGTAAGGTCGAAATGTAGGAAGTAGTGATTTTAATTTTGTTATGCTCAAGTTGAACAATGACGAAGGATCTTTCGAAAAGAAAAATCAACATTACTTTTTTAGCTATATCAGTAATAATAATAATAAATAAGAATGTTCGTGAAATAAAATTTCCTTTTTGATAGTGGTCACGTTAATTATATTTGTATGTTGATCCACTAAACGTAATAGCGACGAAGAGTTTTTTGGAAAAAAAAATTTACTATTTTCAATCGATGCATTTTGACTATATCAGTACACTCGACTCAGACAATAACAAAGAGCTTATTGAAAATAAAAGTTTCATTTCTTTGACTAAAATCACCCAAACTATATATGTACATTACTCCTTTAATGGTGGTGAGTACATTTTTACTCATACTTAAAACATGTAATCTAGCCTTCTTAGATTATAACTGTGAATAAATAATTGGTTTAATTGAAATTTACTTAATTAAGTTATTTGGATTTTAATTGCAATTATTGTTTAATATTAGATTTTTAACACAACAGATAGTCTAATTCTTATTGCAACAAACGATTCTATAAAAGTATTAGTATTTATTATACTAATGCAAAGGCTAAGAAGAGTCTGTTGCATTGATATGCATGAGCTTGATTAGTCAAAGTCCAATTTGATTATCTACGACAAATTTAGAAACAAAATATTTAAAGAAAAGTGGAAAAAAAAATCTGAAAAAAAGAATTGGAAACAAATCTATAGAATCTAGAAAATTGGAAACCAAATTTGAGAAAAAGAATTGGATAATAAAAATCTACAAAATCTCATAAACAAAATCTCCAAAAAATAATTGGAGAATAAGATCTCCAAAATCTCATAAACAAAATCTATAAAATATTGAAACACAATTTGAATATGAAATTTGTAAGAAAAAGAAACTTATAAAATGGATATAAGCCATAAGGAGGAAGATGCTCATCTTACACTACACATTAAGACGTTTTGACCTAGTTTTGCCATTTTTCTTAGTTTTCTATTTTCTTCTTTAGATGTTTTGTGTAATTTAAAGAATATATCTTTATAGGTTGATTCTCTTGTGATTTCACATGAAATTATGAGGATTTTACATAATTTAGTTTTGTTCTTTAATTTTTGTAACAAATTGTGCTAGACAGTATGATAATTTTAAATTTTAAATTATTTTATTACCATTATTTTTTAATGCTTGTTGATAATTAAATTATATTATTTAAATTAGAATTCTTATTTAGTCTGTTTTATTATAAACAATCTCTTGTTCTTAATTTAAGAGGTAAAAGACTAAAAATCTCACCAATAGACCTTTGAGACGAGTGAGGTATTGAATGAATTAGTGGACACTTGTTTCATTAATTAGATTCTATTGAATTTAATTAATGTTTGTTTTCTTAAATTGAATTCTATTTGGAAATTGGATGGATGATAATCATATAACAACTAAAGAGAAATTAAATGATGAATGAACTCAAGAATCCATATGCTTTCTACTTCATTTTATTCATATTCATTTTAATTTCTCAACAACAATAATCCCCTTTTTATTTATTGTTCTTTCTAATTAATATTTTATGAATACCGTATATGAATTCTGTTTAACTAAATTTATGTTTGAATTTGTTGGGACATGACTTGGATTGACTAACTCTATCTATAGTATAATTTTGTTGATTTTTCATGTCGTAGATGATGATATATGTTGTGTACCAGAGGATCCAAAATACTACATTAGATGATCTACATTCACACTTTTTTATTTGATTGAAAATGACAATAATCACCTAGCTTGAGGTGTAACAATGTCAAAGAGTTTTTCAGAGGAAAAATATAGTAATTGTCTTATGAAAATAGTGTTTGATGAGTTTAAGAGGAAGGGGTCAAATTTTAAAATTTTTCACAATTATAGTATTTGATTGAATATCTTTAAAGATTCAAACAATTATAGTATTGCAGATTACCAAAAAACACACATAAAACTTAATTGCAATACAAACAATAGAAAATCAATTTGTTGACACAAAAAATCAGTCAAGTAATGCTTTGAGTCAAACAGTAAAATTACAAAAACTTAGTGTAAAAAAGAATAGCAGAGACAAATTTACACACAAATTTATACTATTCACTCTATCAAAAGCTATATTTAGTTTTTTTTTTTGGCACACTAGCAAATATTCCACTAATATTAAAGTCTTTACAAAACACACACAAAAGACTCTCAAGAAAATCACTCTTGAACCCCACAAGAGTAATAAACACATAAAGTAACACCCTATTACTTATAATAAAATCCCTATCTAATCACAATTGTACTTTACCAAAATCAAAAGAAAAATAGAGTATATAAGAATATAAAAATTGAAATTTGGTTATCTCTATTTTCTCGTGCAATTGGTCAAAATTGGTTAGAGTATACAATCCAAGTCAAATTAGACGGTTAAAGTAAAAATATCTACTCAGGGTCTTCATGTTAGATGACTTCAAATAACATTTATCAGTTTTTAATTAAATTAATTATTTGAGAGAATGTCTAGAGATAAACTTAATTGAATTTTTATTGAAAGATAAAAAACAAATTAATAAATAAAAACATAGAATAAATTTTTTTATTATCTCCTATTTTTTTGTTAAGTTTTTGGTAAAGATAGAATTTGAATTATTGATAAATAAAACACATTTTAATAATAAAAACATAAAATGAAAAATCTTGTTATCTCCTATTTTTTTATATTTTTTATAAAGATGGAATTTGATTTATTGAAAGATAAATCACATTTTAACGAATGAAAACATAAAATATAAAAAATCTTGTTATCTATTTATTTTTGTAATGATAGATTTTGATTTCTTTTTTGTTAGTTTAAATTTTCATGCAATAAATTTTGGTTGTTTATGGTTTCGTTGTAATTTGTTGTGTACATATCTTATTTTAGTTTTTTCTTTTTCAATAAATTTAAAATAAAAAAATTCAAAAGATTAAAGATTTTATGCCAAAATCAAAGTTTTGTTTTTGTCGTTCTAGTACCAAAGAGAAGATTCAGAAAACTACAGAAAAATTGAAACAACAAATTAAAGTTGCTCAACACCAGATTGAAGATATGGGAATATTGTAAAAAAAAATAAAATTAACAATTTCAAGTTGCACAAATAAGTTTCAATATCTATAAATAGAGTTTAGAGCAGCAGAACGAATAACTCAAACAAGCCAAACACTTAAAGATGATTGAAGAATACTTACAGTGAGTGTTTAGTGTTTTTTTAGCATCTAGTGGGTTTAAGTATCTATATCTTGGGGTAAGTATCTAAACATTTGTAATTCTTCATTTTATGAAGTCATACGTGTGAGTTTCTAGCGTACTCTCAGTGAGAGTGTTTTGTTCTTATTTTCTGAGAGTTCTTGGTCTTAAGGGGAGATCAAGAGGATGTTACTTGGAGAGGAAATAATAATCATATTTTCTGGAGATGAGAGAATACTTGTGTAACCTGGAAAGGTGATAATACTTGTTATAATCATGTTGATTAATGAAAGCTCTTAAGAAGTTGCTTAAGCATAATGGGCATAACTAAAGTTTGAGTAAACTAGGATAAATGTTGTATTGATTTTCATTGTCTACTATTAGGCGATCTATTATATTATTCACTAGACGAGTCTTTAGAAGGTCTATTGTTTATTTAATCCACTGTGAATCTAGTCTTTACACTTCATTTAACCCCTTTTGGAGCCAACTACACCTTCAATAACCTTTAACTGACAATTTTGTGAAGAACACTCTTACAAGGTCTAGATACACATGCCAATCATTTTTAGAAATCATTGCAGTTTTTTATGCTTTAACATTTTTCTTGTCTTATTCAAGTTTTGCTCCTTCAGTTGTGAAAACTTCAAGAAATTTAGGCCATTTATATTTTTCTGCTCATCGCATGCAAAAATATAGTCATTTGTTTTTGGTTTCCAAAATACCAAGTTTGTAGATTACCAATTTCAGACACTAGTTCTTGTTGAGACGGTCTACCAATGTTTATGGTTGACCTAGTTGTTTTTCTTTGAGTGGTAGAGGAAGACATTTTGTGGATTTTCAATTATAGAGGAACCATGTAAAATGTATAAATTTCAAAATGTATATCAAATGCAGTTGTAATCAATTTATAAGCAGTTTCAAAACTTTAATAGGTGTTGTTAATCAATTAGATGACAAGTTAATATTTGTATATTTGACTAATTTTTATAAAACTACAAAGCTCTTATCCAATTAATTCAGAAAAGACAATATACCCTATTGCGAAGCAAATCAGTCAACATACAAACTTTCCTTTTTGACTTCCAAACAAATAGTGACACGTATGCATTTTTTACATAGAAATAGTATAATCACACGGATACTATGTTAACAAGGCACAAACAAAAAAAAATAACACATTAACATCTAAAATGGACAAATCAATCAATGAATTACTTTGACCTATTGGTTTGGTAATGATCTACACACTAATCAACAAGTTAAAGTGATAACATGATCGATTAAAATAATAAGAAATACATATATAATTCGTATACATTTCTAAACATTTTAACTTATTATGTATTATTTTCAATTGATTTTTATTTTAGATAAGCATAAGAAAATAGGGATAGGAAATATCTGTAAAGTCAAGAATAACTAATTTTGTTCTTAAAAATTTAAATTTGTCTTTAACAAGAGGTTTGGTGAACAAATAAGCTAATTGATTCATAGTTTCAATAAACTTTATCTCACAATCAGAATTAGTTGTGTGATCCTTGATAAAATGATGCCTAATTTCCACATCATAGTCCGTGAATGTTGGATTGGGTTTTTGGATAGATTTACGACACTTCTGTTGTCACATATAAAATAATTCAATCCTGTCTCTAAGATTGCTGACAAGAATAAAGAGGTCACTGAGCTAGAGCCTTGATCAGTAACTTATCATGAGTTTGGGTCTAATTGGGCTTGCTTGGGCCTCCAAAAAAACTTTTAGGTCCAAGTTTGAATTTGAAGATCACTCCAAAGACTTTGGAGCTTCAAGATTATAAGACCTCTATTTGTAAAAATTGTATAGAGTAGTGTAGAATTTATTTTGGGCCTTGTGTTTTGGGTCAAGTAATGTAGGATTTTGGGTCTTGAAGCCCATAAGAAAAAGTGGATGGTCACCTTTGAAAGAAGCCTCCAAGAAGGTGTCACTTAGGAAAAATGAGTACAAGAAGGCACCACATGCCACTCCAAGTAGGTGCCACATGGGAGCTTCTTCTCCTGGCTTCTTTTGCCACTTGTCCACCTCTCATTGGGGAGTATTTGAAGCTTGGGCTGCAAGCTGCCTTTGCCACATGACACTCTCCCAATGGAGAGGATCCTCTCCACTCTTGGCTTACCACTTGTTAAGTTCTTATTGGAGAGTTTTTAAGAAACTTGCAAGATAAGTCATCCTTTAGTCTATAAATAGGAAGCTTATGTAAATAAAAATTTAGATTTTAATAAGTAATGAAATTTTGGCTAATTTTTTCCTCTTTACTCTTATTCTAAATCTCTCCTTATTAGAGTAGTCTCTTTTCTGAAGTTGCTCCTACTCCCTCCAAGGTGCATTGGCCCAATCTCACACTATTTTGAAAAATAGGTTTAGGCCGAGTTCAAGACGGGGGTGAATTTAACTTTAAAAATTTTTGTAAAAATGGAAAGTTTTAAAATTTGAATGAAAGTTCTTTCTTGAAACTACTAAAAAATGATATTAAGAGGTGAACAACAAAAGATGGGATACATTCCAGACCAGAATCTGAAAATGTATTTGGCTGAGTTCAAGAGGGGGATGAATTGAACTTTATAAGATTTTTTCTTTTAAAACACTGAAAACATTTTTCGCAAACAGAAAACCTTTAATGAATCTCAATGATCAAAGATATAAGGTGCAGTAGAAAAATAGATTGATTTTAAGCACGAATGAACTGCTTTATTTTTTTGGCAGAACAAGCAAAAGTTATTGATCAACCCAATATGCTTATCAACATATGACAGAGATGAAACCTTGTAATTAAAATTGACAGAATGCAGTATACACAGATAGAAACAAAATTATCTACAACAAGGCAAATAAAGTTCTCAAATATAATACACAATTAGAGAATCAAGGCATATAACAACCAAAACACTCATACAAAGGCAACATTCAAAAATTGTAGTTAGAACCAGTTATTGAAATTTCAGCAATTATAGTTCTATAGCAGCAATTGGTCTAGAAGAGATTTAGAAACAATTAAGCAGAAAGTTCAGATTTAATTTCAAAACCAATTGAGAAAAAAACTAAGTATATAGTAGTCAACAGTCACTGAAACTATGTGCAGTAAAAATGGTTATTGAACAGTAGAGAGCCAAAATATTCAGAGCTATCAATACAGTAGTTAAAAGATGTGCAAACGACAAAACATATTTAAAGAAATGACTAGTATATACTCAACCAATAACCTCAATGTAATTATGCATAAAAGTTTGTGTTAAACCAGATTAAAAGCCAAGATTTTAGTAGATTACTCAATCACATATTCACAAATGCACAAGAACCAATTACAAGGATCCAAAGCAAAGTATGATGGCGCACACAATGAATTAAACAAAAACACTAACCAGATCTTATTAAAACCAATAACAAGAAAAACTTAATTATAGTGTTATGATGAAGGACAAAATGTTTTTCTTGTAGTAAGAATGTCAATAACTATGAAGTAGCAATAAGACCTTCATAAATGCACAACCACACAAGCCAAAATGGATAAAACAACTCCAAATCAATTAAGTGATGCACTGGACAAATATACAATTCAGTAATTGGTTCAATTAAGTAGCAAATTTATTAGAACAAACCAATTTATGTACAAAGACAGTGAGCAGTGTAGAATCTTAACAAGAAATCAAGAGAAAGGTCAAGAAAAAGAGACAAAAACAATTTATACTGATTCATCCTTCCCCAAGGGCTACATCCAGTCTTCTTTGCCCCATTAGCAAAAAAAGTTTTCACTAAAACATTCAATTGTTCAATTACAATCAATCACACAGTTCTCACACCCCACAAGAACCAAGACAACCCCTGAATTATTGAAATTACACCCCGCAACCCCAATCAATTCAGCTACAATAAACGGCTAAACCCTATAGCCCACACTCAATACAATTGTTCAAGAATTATACAAAATTACACTGGAACAACACAAATCTTGAATCAAATGGGTTCAAGAAAGGTTTAGAAAACTCCCTGATTGGCGCAGCAAGAGAGGCCTTTGCACGGTCTTGAAGGAATCCATAGCATAGTATTTTGGTCAAGATTGAATCTTCAAGAAAAAGCCCATTTCAATTTGATCAAGAAATCCCTAGTTTGCCCAAATTGGTTTTTCCCAGTTACTCTCAATTGATTCTCAATTTCTTATCTCACAAGCGCACGTTAGAAAACCCTCTTTTTTTTTATATGTGAAAAGCCTGAAACAGTTTTGATAAAACAGTTATGCAGTTATGTCCAGTGCATGAATAAATGGATTTCACTTATCCTGAAGTCGGTTTATTTTCGTCTAGTTTTCTATTTTCAAAACTATTTTTGTCAAAAATTCAGCTTATGCTTTGTGGTTAGTTTAATCATTTTAGAGCTTGTGCTAATGAATTTTTCCTCAGCTGTGCATAGGTTCTCTTTCACCACCAATCACACTCATTCACTCTAAGACAAGGCCTAAGACACACTTCCAATTGCTTGCTTGCTTGCTTGGCTTCATCAAATACTTAGTTTGTGAGAGTACTAAAAATCTCCCCCTATTTGATGAAGACAATCTAGTGTGTGAGTGGTTTAGGATCTTCAACTGCAAAAAAAACTAGTGAAAGCAACAACTTGCCATAACACTTATAAAGATAGTTTTATAGCACACAAAGAGTCCATTTACTTAAAATAAAAACACATGTTGCTTCCATTAATACTTTGCTATTACACGATATCAATTAGCACACAATAACAACAACATTACAAGATCTGCCATATGCAGCAATTACAGTAGAACACCTAGACCTAATAATGCAGTAACGACAACATTTAAAGTTGATATAAAATACATCAGCAGCAGCATAATGAGACACAACAACAATAAATTAATCACACCAGAACACCTAAAAAAAAAATAGATTAAAGCATACAACAACAGAACAACAAATGACAGCAAAATGACAGTAGCAAAACAACACCAAATAAGATCCTCACACACTCTACTATTTCTCCCTCTATCTATTCGTCAAACGGGAGAAAACAATTATGATATACATGATTTAATTATGAGGCTCGTTCCAGGCTGCCATGGTGGCCAGTTGGTCTTGCACAACTTCGATTTGAAGATCCAAGTGTTGAAAGCGTGAAGTGTAGAATTTATGGTTGCTTCTTTGCTTAGTAGTTAAATGATCAAGCTTGTCAAGTACTGTTTGTTCAAATCTTGAAAAGCTAGAGCTCGGTCTAACTTCACCAATTGCAGTGTCGTTCCTTGCCATTTCAGCACCTTCAACAACTCCTTTAGCAACTCCTTCAGCAGCTCACCTCCAACATTTTCAGCAGCAGCCTGGCACATCCATTGGTTATTCACCTTGACCAATCCAATTTTGTTGAGGTTTGTGGCCAAGATTTTTAATCCTTGCTTGACCGGCTCCATAAGCTCCCCCTCAAGAGGTACTCAAAAGTATTGGATGAACCTTGATATGAACACAACATAGGGAATCGTGTAGTTCATGAGTCTCCTTGCCTTCTCCAATTGTTTTCTAAGAACATAAGGTCAATTTACCTTCAACCGATTCAATTTACTGCTCCCAGCAGTAACCTGCCTACTGAACCCTACAGTAGTAGTTCAACCAGTACAAAACCTACTATACTAAACCTGTTATAATTACAATCACCCTGTAATATGTAATCTAGCACTCAAGGTACAAAGAAATGATCAAGAATAGATCGATTACATCAGTGATTCCACTCAACAGATAACAAAATGGATTCAGATCAGAGTAGAAACACTTAACTCTGCCTAAGATCACTATTACACAGATTCACTATCAAAGTAAAAGTCAAAGATTAGAGTTCTTGAAAAGAAATGAAGTGTCTAAACCTCTTAAAGTGTTGTACGCGTTTTTTTCTTTGAAAATTTTACAAGGTTTGCACTGAATGATTTCTTACTTTGAAAATCATGTGCCTCTCCTTTATATAGAAAACTGTTCTAAAATCTGTTAAAATTTCAATTGATTGAAATAACTGTTCAATCAATTGAACTTCTCTAAAATAGAGACTTTAATATGTTCAGAATAAAATAATTTAATCAATTTTTTTCTAATACACCTTTATTTGAAAACTTTGATTAATTTTACTAAAAAATTTTAACTTTTGAGCTTACTATCATTTATGAAACATGCAACATATGATTTTATGACAAGAGCAGAAACTCACACACACACCCACAAAGCCTAAGTTTAGGACCAAAATCTTCAATCATCTTCGTGGTTCTCTTTGTAATCCTCTTGATTCCTTAGACTTCATTCACTTGTTGATTTCATCAAATCCTTTAGCAACTCTTGGTGCTAACACAGTTTACTGATTTACTCTTTAAAATATGTTTTTCAAAATCTGTTAAACATCATTTTAGAACCTCTCAAATTTTTTAAGCAAAATAAATTTTGGAGCTTACTTTGAGTTATCTCTTATGCAACTCATGGTTTTAGATCAAAACCACACTCTCAACCTAAGTCCTAGACCATAACTCCATCAAGCTCCATGATGGCTTCAAGTAATCCATTTTGCTAGCTTTGATCTATGAAGACTTCATCAAATAACTTAGCAAGCCTTGGTACTAACATACTTCACTTGCAGTTTCCATCTCCAACACTTTTAGCTACTACAACACTTCCGCTACATCAAATCATTTCACGACCAAAGTTACAAACATCCAATGAAGAAGCTAATTGAAGCATGTATGGAACTAGAATTGCATCATTTAACATTGAATGGAGTTACTCATGATGAGGCTAGGGATTAAAGTAGAACAAAGGAAAAATAATAGATAGATTTTTCAATGGTCTTTACCCAAATATTAGGAATAGAGTTGAGCTACTACCCTATAATGATTTATATGAACTAGTTCAACTTTGTGTGAAGATAGAAGAATAATATGCTCAATATTATACCCCTTCACAATCTAATTATAAATTTAAGAGGGAGGAATACTCCTCTAATTCTATATTTAGGTTTAAAGAGCCATGGGACAGGGATAGGGAAAAGCAAAGAAATGAAAATATATATAGGAGAAATAAAAGAGCTTGTAGAAAAGGGAAAAAAAATTTATTGATGGAGAAACATTTATAAGAAGAGAAAAATAATTTAGAGAAAAATTGTGGAATTTTATCATACATAAAGAAGAGATAGAAGAAAGAAAGAGAAGAGAAAGAGAGGACAAAAAGAGAAGAGAAACAGAAGAGAGATATATAAGAGAAAGAAAAAGAGATAAAGGAAAAATCTTTGTCTGAAGCTAAATAATACATTGACAAAATTTTCTATAAACCATGTGAGGAGTTGCATGAAGTAAAAACTTTGTTTGATGCTGAATTATAAATTAACATAAACTCTTGCACACACAACCCTTGTACAGAATTGATTAAATACAATCTTTATTTGGAGGTGAACTACATAAAGACATGAACCCCTTTCTCATAGAAAAAGCTTGCAAAGAATTGTCTAAAATAAAACAACAAGATGAAAAGATTAGGGCACTTCATATGGTAGAAAAATAAAAATAAAGGTACTCTGTGTGTCCAATGTGTCTATCTATCAGGTAAGGGGTACACTGACCTTGGAATTTCTTATATTTTTCTCTTTAAATTTTTCGTACAAACTATTGATAAAAGTGCAGTTTTGGTATTTGATAAAGCCATGTCAAGACATGCAAAGAGAAGGCTTGAAGATGTCTTAGTGTGTGTGTGCATGTGTGTGAGTTGTCTAGATATGTGCACGCATTTCAAGTCATTGGAATAATCTTAAATGATTTCTAGAGTTCTAAAACATAAAACTAAAAATGAATTAACTAATGATTCTCAGTAAAAATGAATCACTAAGTTTTTTTAGAGAGTTATTTTTCAGATTCAATTAGTTGAAAAACATGTTAGCAAAATCAATCGATTTAAAGTGGTCCTCAATCGATTGTTTTTGTTACAGTATAACTGATTTTCATATTATTTATACATATAGTTAATAAACAATATGAGAGCACAATATTTTAGAGCAAAACAAATTGTGATCATTTTGAAACGTGAACTAAGAGCTATTATTGAAGGACTAACTCAGTTTTTCATCAAGAGAGATCGAGAAAGTGGATCTCTGAGAATTTTCTCTTGGACTTAGACTGCACTGCACTGTTTTAGTGTTTCCTCATTGAGGGAAGTCACTACAACCTTGAGTTTTTCTTTTGTTCTGATATTGGATAGGTTACAATTGTGTTTGTTTTTCATTTTATTGATTGAAAGTTGTTTTGGAACTGCAATTGTACAGGGTTTATTCTTATAGAAGTGTAGTAAGGTTCTACAAAATGGTTGGCGTGTTCTTGCAGGGTGCAAGAGAAGTTCTTGATTGTATTGATTGTACATTTGTAACTGTAAAATAACTTTAGGCTGAGTTCAAGAGGGGGGATGAATTGAACTTAGAAAATTTTCGCAAAAAATTAACAATTTTCAAAATTGGATGAAAATTCTTTATCAAAACTATTGAAAAATGATTATTATGAAATGTACAATAAATGTTCAATAGATTCCAGAACAGAAACAATTAATTGAACCAAGATATGATAGAAATTCAGTCAGATCAGATGTGGAAGCAATAAACTGAAACCATAAACATTTTCAGAAAATTCAGAAAACAATTAAGTAAACTGGAAAATAGTATATTCAAATAAACAGTTGCTTAAGTTAGAAAAGATTCAGTTAATTGTTAAGACACAGTTAGAATGATCAAGAACTCAATTCAAGAAAATTCAATTACAATCAGATATAAAGTTCAGTAAGGTTTTGATTACCAATAGTAAAAGTAATTCTGGTTAAACAAGATTCAGGAAATACTAATTGTTTTAAGAATACTGAACTTCCAGAATTGCAAGCAAATATAGAGTAACCACAGTTAATTGACATATACAGAATCAAGAAGTGTTCAAGAAGAGAGAAAGAAATATCAAGAACACAAGATTTTATCCTGGTTCACCCTTCCTCAAGGGCTACGTCTTGTCCTTTGCAAACTAGCAAAGATTTCCATTAAAAAGATCTCAAATATCAGTTTTACAGAATACAACACTTGTACCTCGCAAGCAAGCCATGCTCCCAGCAGTAAATAACCTACTGAACTCCACAGTAACAGTTCAACCAGTACAAAACCTACTGCACTATCCTGTTACAATTACAGTCCTTGTGCAATATGTAAGAACAACCACACAATACAAGAGATTTGAAGAATAGAACAAACTAAACAGTGATTCTACTCAAAACAAATTACAATGGTATTAAGAACAGAGTAGAAACACTTAGCTCTGTATAAGATCACTGTTACACAGATTCACTTTCAAAGCAATGCTCAAATATTAAAGTTATTGAAGAGAAGAATGAATGATCAACAATTCTCAAGATGTTTTTGCACGGTTTTTCTCTCTAAAAATTTCACAAGGTTTGCACTGAATGTATTCGATACTTGAAACTCACATGCCTTTACTTTATATAGAAAAATTGTTTCAAATTTGTTAAAACTTCAATCGATTGTAATAATTGTTCAATCAATTGAATTTTTCTGTGATAAAACTTTATTAAGTCCAAAATAAAACCAGTTTATAAATTTTCTTATTAAAACATCTTAATTTGAAAACTTTGATTAAAATGATTAACCAAGATTAACTTTGGAGCTTACTTTGAATTATGAAACATGCAACATATGATTTTATATCAAGATCAAAAGTCACACACACACACACACAAAGCCTAAATCTAGGACCAAAAGCTTCATCAAACTTCATGGTTCTCTTTGCAGTCCTCTTGATTCTTTAGACTCCATTCACTTGTTGATTTCATCAAATCCTCTAGCAACTCTTGGTGCTAACATTAATCTTTTGTGAGTTTATTTACTTGATTGCAAAAGAGATTGGATACAACTCTTGAGGAAGAGTGAACTAGAATAAATGCTTATGTTCTTGCTTTCTCTTTCCTTAACTCTTGAATCGCATTTCAAGTTTGCATAATTTCTGATTTTGCGTGAAAAATCAAGCAACTATGTTTGTTTGTAAATTTATTACATTTTTGTACTACATTAACCGTGTTTTCCTTATTCAAATGTACTGTGTATCATTTCTGGAGTTGAACGAATTTGATTTGGAACAATAGTTGTTGATTGTGAAAAAAGATATTAATTCTTGAACATTCTATAAAACTGTATTATTTTGAAAAAATCAATTTGTTGTTTCTATGGTTTAATAAATTGTTTTTGTGCAGCTAATTAAATAAAAAACTTATCGGTTTGATTTTGTCAATCAATTGATTGCATTCTTTTTTGATAGAATATGTGAACATCACATTCACTGTTTTTCATATTTAGTTTATTAATTTATATGGTTAGATTCTTGATCAATAAAATATAATTCATTGATTGTTAAATCGAATTGATTGATTTTCTCTTAAGGTGTACTGATTGGAATTTCAATTGATTGTTTGTAATTTTCAATTGATTATTTTTCTACTGTATAGCTTTTACCCACAATCAGCTATTTCTACCTAGAGATTTCATTTTTTCTTTTGGTCTTCACATCATATCTACAAAAAGTTTTAAAAGTTCAATTCACTCTCCTCTTGGGCTCAACCTAAAACTCTTTTCACCAACATCATTTATTTTACTATTTGATTGTTTCTACAGATGATCTTGAGGGAACTAAAAAAAAATAAGCAAATAAAGTCTGCAGTCGCTAAATTTTATGCAAGATCTGAGGACGAACCTTTTCAAGGGGAAGGGTATAATTGAATCATGTCTCTAAGACTGCAGATTATAATAAAGAGGTCACTGAGCTAGAGCCTTGATCAAGAGCTTATCAGGACTTTGGGCCTGCAAACAAAATTTTGGGCCCAAGTTCGAATTTGAAGATTTTTAGCATTGGTGCTACTTTTGTATTTAATGAAGTCAACTCAAGCCAAAAATGAAGGACACTCGAAGATGGTCTAGTCTTAGAGTGTGTATTTATGAGTTTGATCTAAATGATGAGCATACATCTTATATCATTGGAATGAGCTTTAAAATCTTTAATAACCTCAAAATATAAAACTAGAAGTAAATGAAACTTAATGGAATTAAAATTGTTTCATTAAAGTTCATAAAATTGATTCATTTTGAAATTCAGTTTGCTGAAAAATCCCGTTAACAAAAAATCAATCGATTCAAGTGTGTTTTTAATCGATTGTTTCGTAATAGTATAATTGTTTTTTCACAATGCTTCTGGTTATATAAAACTGACTCTATATAGAGAATACAACGAGATACAATTATTTTTGAAGAGATTTGATACAAGAAAAAGCAAGAAAGTAAATCTTTAAGCTCATCCTTGATAGACGATAGTATTGTTCTGGTTTTACATTATAGAGACGTAACTGAAGTCCTTTTCTATCATTGGTTTCGATTCAGAATTACAGTAATTATTTTGTTTTAGATTGTACAATGATTTAAAGTGTTGTTTGTTGCAGATGTATAGGGTTTATACTTGTAGAGGTGCAGTAGAGTTCTGCACAGTGAGTGTGTGTTTTTGCAAGGTGGAAGAGTGTGTAATTGGTGTATTGATTGAACAAGTTGGTTCTTTAGTAGAATTTCTTTGCTTGTTGGCAAAGAGACTAGATGTAGCTCTTGAGGTTGAGTGAACCAGTATAAATCTTGGTGTTCTTGATCTCTTTTATCTTTGTCTTGATTCGCAACCCGAAACTGCATAATTTTTCTAAAAATATTCATTCTTGGTTAATCAATTGGTTGTTTCTTAGATTAAATAAATTGTGTTTACTATGTTTCTGATCTATTGAAAATCTGGAATTGATTGATTCGGTGAACTAATTGATTGTGAGTTGTCCATAATAATCTATGATAATTTCAACTAATTGTTACTTGAATTAAATTAATTACAATTAGTGTTTTATTTTTTAACCAAGATAATTTGAGTGATTATATTCGTGATTCAATTGATTGAATTTTTTAGATTTTACATTCACTGTTTGTCATCTCTTATTAATTGCATTGTTTGGGTTTACTTCTACAAAGTATTTGTAAATTGATTGAATATTGAATTTAATTTATTAATTCTGTGTTGAATTGTACTATGAGTTCTTTTAATTGATTGTTTTAGTGTTTCAATTAATTGATTCTGTTATGTCCAACCAAATATCCCATTGTAAATTGTTTTAATAAAAGATATTCATTCTTTCTATTAATTTTTTTTACTGATTTGCAAAAATATTTCAAAGTTTAATTCACCCCCCTCTTGAACTGAGCCTAAAACTCTTTTCAAAGATCATTGAGACTTTAGAGCTTCATGATTATAAAACCTCTTTTTGTAAAAATTGTATATAATAGTATAGAATTTATTTTGGACCTTGTATTTTAGGCCAAGTATAATAGGATTTTTGAGCTTGTATTTTGGGCCAAGTAGTGTAGAATTTTAGGCCTTAAAGCCCATAAGAAAAAGTGGACCTTCACTTTTGAAAGAATCCTCCTAGAATTTGTCACATAGAAAAATTAGTCAAAGAAGGCATCACATGCCACTCCAAGTACGTGTTACATGGGAGCTTCTTCTGCTAGCTTCTGGTACCACTTGCCCATCTCTCATTGGAGAGTATTTGAAGTTTGGGTTACAAGCTACCTTTGCCACATTACACTCTCCCAATGGAAGGATCCTCTCTAGTCATGGCTTGCCACTTGTGAAGCTCTTATTATAGAGTTTTTGAGAAACTTGCAAGACAAGTCATCTTTTAGTCTCTAAATAGGAAGCTTATGTAATTGAAAATTTAGATTTTGAATAAGTAATAAAATGCTAGCCAATTGTTGCTCTTAACTCTTGTTCAAAATCTCTCCTTAGAGTAGTCTCTTTTCTAGACTTTCCATTGCTTCCTCCTAGGTGTGTTGGCTCAACCTCACACTAATGCACTTCCAATTTCCATCTCCAACACTTCAAGCTATTGGAATCTTCAATACGTTCACTACATCAACATCATTTCACAACCAAAGTTACAAACATCCAAGGAAGAAGCTAATTGAACCATGCAATGGAATTAGAATTGCATCATTCAAGGTACCTTAGATAGTTGAAGACCATAGTCTCGTAACTGTTGCTTCAACCAAAGAATCTAAACACAATAACTGCGAGTTGCAACGTATTTGACTTCAACAATTGATAGTGTAATACAAGTTTGCTTCTAGTTGTGCCATGATATAAGAGTAGATCCTAGTAAGTAGCATGTGCCACTTATACTTTTCCTGTTTAATTTTCATCCTACAAAATCTAAATCAAAATATTCAACTAAGTTTAAGGAAACTCCACTTGTACACCATAGACCAACGTTGATTGTTCCTTTTAGATACTTCAAAATCCTCTTAGTTGCGTTGTAATGGACTCCTTTGGATTAGATTGATATTTAGCACACATGCAAGCATTAAACATAATGTTAGGTTTGCTAGCGGTTAGGTAAACTAGTGTTCCAATTAACCCTCTTTATTTATTTTGATCTACTGCAATGCCCTTTTAATCTAAATCCAAATAATAACCAGTGGATATTGATGTGGTAACCTCCTTGAATTTGTCCATATCAAACTTCTTTAACAAAACTTTGTAGCACTTGGTTTGACTTGAGAAGGTTCAATTTTTAAGTTGTTTACCTTGTAATCCTAAGAAGTTGAGTTTATCCATCATAGACATTTCAAACTCCCCCTACATTTACGCAAATATTGTGTCATCCACATAAACTTGAACTAAAATTATATCAATTTTAACTTTTTCATGAAAAGAGTCTTATAAACTTTTCCTCTCTCATAGTTAAGACAAATTGTGTGAAGTATACCAGAAAGGCAGAAAAACTAAAAGTTCTTTCAAACAATTAAATATGGTTTCAACATCTAGACCTCTTGAGCTGCTTCACATGGATTTGTTTGGTCCCTCTAGAACCATGAGCCTAGGAGGTAATTACTATAGTCTTGTAGTAGTAGATGATTATTCTAATTTGACTTGGACCTTATTCATTCCCACCAAGGATGAAGCCTATCATGCTTTTAAGAGATTTGCCAAGGTTATCCAGAATGAAAAGAATTGTGGTATTTCTGCCATTAAATCTGATCATTAGGGAGAATTTTAGAATGATAGGTTTGACAAATTTTGTAGAAAATTTGGAATCAAGCACAACTTCTTAACACCAAGGACTTCACAACAAAATGGAGTAGTAGAGAGAAAGAATCGGTCTTTGGAGGAACTAGCAAGAACACTCTTAATTGAAACAGATTTGCCAAAGTACTTCTGGGCTGATGCAGTAAGTACAACTTTCTATGTTCTCAATAGAGTGCTTATAAGACCTATCTTGAAGAAGACCCCCTATAAGCTGTTTAAAGGTAGAAAACCCAATATCTCTCATTTAAAAGTTTTGGATGTGAATGTTTCATTTTGAACAATGGAAAGGATAACTTGGGCAAATTTGACTCAAAAGCGGATCAAGGTATTTTTTTTGGTTATTCATTGCATGGACATGCATATAGAGCATATAATAGGAGATGATGAGGTTCCTACTGGAAAACAAGTTAATACTGAACTAGAAAAGAAAACAGAAGAAGTTAGTAAACTACCGAAAATTCAATCAATTGAATCGAGAATTCAATCAATTGAATCGAGAATTCAATCAATTGAATCTGGAGCTGGCACAAACTTAATTAACTCTGGACTACAAAAAGAGTGAAGAGTGCCCAAAAAATGTTTCATTGGACAGCGTCATTGGTCAAGTTCAGAAAGGGTATCAACTAGAAGATCCTTGAATCAATTTTGTGAACACATGGCTTTTGTATCATAAGTGGAACCCAAGACTGTAGCTAATGCTCTTGAGGACAACAACTCGATCAATGCAATGCATGAAGAATTAAATCAGTTTGCAAGGATTGAAGTTTGGTCACTTGTTCCTAAAACTAAATAGATGAATGTTATTGGAACTAAATGGTTATTTAAGAATAAATTGGATGAACAAGGAGTCATTGTGAGGAACAAAACTAGATTGGTTGCAAAGGGATACAATTAAGAAGAAGGAATAGACTTTGGAGAAACCTATGCACTAGTGGCCAGATTAGAAGCAATGAGATTATTACTAGCATATGCTTGCATGAATGGATTTGAATTGCACCAAATGGATGTCAAGAGTGTTTTCCTTAATGGATATATTGATGAAGAAGTCTATGTAAGTCAACCCCCTAAATTTGAAGATCACAAGTATCCAGATCTTGTCTTCAAACTAAAGAAAGCTTTATATGGTTTGAAGCAAGCACCTCGACAGTGGTATGAGAGGTTGAGTAGCTTTCTTCTTTCTCAAGGCTATGAGAGAAGAAAAACAGATAAGACATTATTCATTAAGAAAACATGTAATCAAATTATACTTGTTCAAGTTTATGTTGATGACATTATATTTGGTTCAACTAATGAAACTTTGTGTGAGCAGTTTGTTAAAGCTATGGAGGGTGAATTTGAGATGTCCATGATGGGAGAACTCAATTATTTCATTAGCTTCCAAATTAAGCAATTTTAGCATGGTACATTTCTTAGTCAATCCAAATATTGCTGAGAGTTGTTGAAGAAATTTGATATGGAAAATTGCAAGGAGGTAGCCACACCTATTGCTACTGGATGCTATTTGGATAATGATGAGAAATGAGCCAATGTTAATCAAACTAAATACTAAATACAGAGGGCTCATAGGATCATTATTTTATCTGACTACTAGTAGACCAAACATTATGTTCAACGTTTGTCTTTGCGCTAGATATCAAGCAAATCCAAAGGAGTCTCAGTATATGGCAGCTAAGAGGATATTGAAATATCTCAAATGAACAATTGATGTTGGACTATGGTATCCTAGTGAGGTATCACTAAATTTAATTGGTTACTCTGACTCATATTTTGCAGGATGTAAAATTGATAGGAAAAGTACAAATGGAACATCCCACCTTGTTGGTTCTAGTTTAATATCTTGGCACAGTAAGAACCAAGTATGTGTAGCACTATCTACAGTTATAGCAGAATATATTGTAGCTAGAAGTTGTTGTACACAGAGTTTATGCATCACGCTAAGTGATTTTGGTCTAAGTCTTTCTCAAATTCCCTTATTTTGTGACAATAATTGTATAATCAATTTAACAAAGAAACCTATACAACATTCCAGAACTAAGCACATTGAAATATGTCACCACTTCATAAGAGATCATGTGAATAATGGTGATTGCGTAATTCAATTTGTTAATTCTGAGAATCACTTGGCTTATTTGTTTACAAAACCTCTTAATAAAGAGATATTTAATTTTTCTCAGAAACGAATTGGGAATTTTTGATTTGAAAAATATAAGATAAATAAATCAACTTATACATGTATTGATTCTTAGTTATATTTTATGTAATAAGTGTTTGATTAATTCAATAAAGCCAATTTACTGAATTTTGACTGAATCTGGTGTAGTTGATATATTAAATCTGATGATGTTTAAATTCTGATCAATTGGTTGAAACGAGTAATGCTGGAGACTGAAGTAACTCTGAACAATAAACTACTATGTGGAAGATTGTTATATTGCAAAGGCAAAGATTCTTCTGCATATTCCTGGTTAAAGGAGAAGTATTGACCAAGCTGAGCTGGCCATTACATGCAAAGCACATGTGAGGAGTTACAACCCACTCAACGCCACATGTCATATGTTAATTGATGGTCAATAGGTCAAAAGCTGCACATAATTCTGAAGCTAAGTAAACTCTATTACAATTTATTGTTTACAGAATCTCAACTGAAAAGATATGTTTGTGTTGTCCAATCAATGTGTAGCATGCATGAACTATTTTGTATTTGACTGAGCATTCAATTTTTGTCTCTTGCATAAAAGCTGGTGTTATATAGCTCTATCATCAACCACTCAACCACACACAAATTCACTCCATTGCATTCATAATACTCTGCGTTCATAGAACAATAACTTATCCTTGTATTCACCTCAACAACCTTCTGAAATGGCATCCACTTCCACACCAAGAAAGCGCAACAAGAGAGCATGTGTGAAAAATGTTGACCCATCCGATACAAGTGAAACAGGTTACCTTGAGAAGTGGTTTGTAGGTAACCATGAGAGTATGGAAGAATATCATAAAAAGTACAGAAGAAAGGCGATCATTGCTTCTAAGTTTCTTAGGATGCTATGGCTCAAAGAGGAAAAGTTGGACGAAGTCAGAGAAGCATTGAAGTTCCTAAAGCTGGAAAAGTTTGTGAGGCTGTCCGGGAATGTGTATCTAGATTTGGTTAAGGTTTTCCTTACCAATATGTGGTATGATTAGAATACCATCTACTCTCAAGTTAAGGGAATTGATATCTGCATAAATGATGAAGTTTAGTTAGCAGTTGCTGGACTCCGAAATGTAGGCATTCCTGTTGAGAGCGGTTGGGCTGGAAGAATAAGATGCAGTTTTTCAAGTCCTGCTTGAGGAACCCAAATACAAAATCCAGAAGCTACTCAGTAGGTGGACTGGTTGTAACTCCATGAATTCTAGTTTTCATTGTTATTTGGTTGTTAACCCCAACAGGTTCAATCATGAAGTGTTAACTGAAGAGGATCTCATGCTTATGTATTGTCTACTGGGGAAATTAGGGTGAACTGGGTGAGTGTGATTAAGGAACATATTATAAAGATAAGGAGGAAGATTGAGTACAAAATTCCTTATGTTGTCCTTATTTCCCACTTCATTGAATATTTTGAGATAGATACTGAAGGTGAAGTGGTGGAAATGGTGAAAGCCCAAAATGAGATCACGGCAGCAACATTAAGCAAAATAGGACTGAAGAAGGTCAATGATGACCACTAGATATGCAAAGCCAATGGTCATAGACCTGATCAGTAGCAAGCTGAAGAAGGTGAAGGTGCTAGGACAAGTGTTGCTGCTGAGGATGAAGGAGGGTATGATGCTTACATGTCTAATGTTCCCTCACTAGTTATGAGAATTATTTCACAAGCTTTAAAGAAAGAATGATGAACTAGCTACACACCATGCAAGAAGAAGAAAGAAGTCACCACCAATACTTTGTAACCAGATTCCAGAACATTAAGGGCATTGTTGAGGATGTTCAATATAAAATAGGCCAAATGTTCTATGGACCAGAAGATTGAGTTCTTTCATGCATATCATTTCTGGTTTCTTCTTCCCATTTTGGTGAACGCAAAGGGGGAGAAGTGGTTTAGTGTTCTTGTTGCATTAGGGTGTGTTTGTTGTGTGTGTTGTTAGTCTTGTGTTTATGTTGCTCTTATTTCTGTTTTTCTGCTGCTGCTGCTGCTGCCGTTGTAACTTGCTAGTTTATCCAGCTCTGCTCTTATGATTTCCTACTAGGTTCTGTTATTTGAATGATGTTCTATCCTGTCCAATATTGTAAAATTCGGTTGCCCATAACTCTGATATGTAGCCCGGATATTTGATATGAAATGAAATTATGTATTTTTGTTTTTAATACTGATTTTATTTCTAATACTGTTTAACTTTTACATACTTTGAAGCGATAATGGAGTATGGGGGGAGCAATTACATACTTCTAGTGAAGTCTGAGATGAACTGGTCTGAATTAATGCAACTCAACACACACTTGTTTGCTTTCATCAAATTAGGAGAGATTGTTAGCACCAAGAGTTGCTATATGATTTGATGAAACCAACAAATGGATGGAGTTTACAATGGATTATAGCTAGCAATGTGGATTGCAAATAGACTCATAAAGCTTGGTGGAGTTTTTGTCCTAGACTTAGGTTGTGTGTGTGAGAGTTTAGTTTTTGGTTCAAAATCATAAGTTGCATGATAAATAATTCAAAGTAAGCTCCAAAATTAATTTTGCTTAATCAAATTAATCAAAGGTTTTAAATAAATCCAATTCAAATTTTGAAAAACTATTTCAAAAAGGAATTCAGTAAATTATTTTCAGAATCTGAACTTGATGAATTTTCTTCTAAGTCACAGAGAAATTCAATTGATTGAACGATTAGTACAATCGATTGAAGTTTTAATAGGATTAATAATCAGATTTCTTATATAAGGGGCAACCACGTGATTTTAAAACATCTAACTCATTTGAGCAAATACTTGTAAAATTTCCTAGAGAAAAAATGTGTGAATACCTTTGACATTCAATTTTCATCAAGAAGAATATCAAGAATACTGATCTTGGAGCTTGATTTTCAGTTGAGTTGAATCACTGTTGTAATTGTTCTATTATTGATCATCTTTGTACTGAGAGTGTGTTGTTACAATTTACATATAGGGTTTGTCATTGTAACTGGTTGCGTGCAGAAGGTTCTGCATTGGTTAGACAACTGTTGTAGGGTGCAGTAGGTTGTTTGCTACCGAGAGCAGTAGTTGCTTGCAGGTTGCAAATGGGTTTCTTTTGTGAAAACTAATCTTGTTGATCTTGATTAGTGGAATTCTTTGTTGATCTTGAGCTTTCTTTCTCTCTTCTTGAACGCTTGATTGTATATTTTGTGCTTCTCTAAATTAACTGTTCTCTTCGCATAATTGATTGTTCACACTTCTGGTGTTATTCTTTGTTCTTCTGAAACTGTTTTATCATCTGAATAATTGACTGAATCTCTTTTTGATAACATTGGAGTGCTTACAGTTTTCTGATATCACTATTTATCAGATTGAATTTTGAAAACTTATTTTCTTGAGTTTGTTATTATTTCTTGATCTGACAATTAAACTAAATTGCTTTATTGTGTGACTGGTTTGGAGTTGACTGCAAATACTGTTCATCTTTTTATTTCTGTAGAATTCTGAAATACATTTTATAATAAACTCGCTTCTACTTCTGTCTCTGGTATTTTTACTAGTTGAAGAATTTGTGTTCTTGTCAACTTCTTGATCAATTGTTTCTGCATGTGATTTGTGGTCTGAACTGTTTGATTGAGTATATAGTATTCATTTGATTGTTTCTTAACGATTCCAGTTAACTGCTATGAGCTATTTTCAGTTTTGTATTTTATTCCAGTTTATTGATTCTGATATGAAATTTATTGAATCATTGTTGTGCATATCTAAATATAATTTTTCAGTAGATTTTAATAAAGATCTTTCATTCTATATTTTTATAAAAATCATCTTTGCGAAAATTTTTGAAAGTTCAATTCATCCCCCCTCTTGAACTCGGCCTAAACCTATTTTAACATTCTTAAGGCTAAGTGGGGCGCTCCAAGCATGCTTCTCATGCCTCCTTGCCGCGTGGCACCTCCTTGTTACATGTCACACTACCTCCTTGCGATGGAAGAAGCCCTAGGAGGGGTCCAACTACAAGATTCATGGCTAGACACATACACAACGAATGGGACTCAGATTCAGACATTAAACCAAAAATATTATTAAATTGGTCTAACTTTTGTTTGTAAAATGGTATAGGAACTTCTTTTCATTTTTGTATAGTTTCTTAAGGCTATATAACATTCGTCTCGTGTTATAAAAAAAAATGAAGGTGTACCTAGGGTTAGGGTTAGGGTTGGCACACCTAATCACCCTTGTCCATGTGTGAACACATGATTGGAGAGCTTTAAAGCTTGCTGCATAAGCCAGCCCTTGTCCATATGGCAGCAACTGATTGGAGCCCCGAGGAAACTTCTTGAACACACTACGGTTAGGGTTATGTAGTATCTAGGGTTAGGGTTTTCATTAGCTTCTTCTACAAGCTTTTCAAGCCTATAAATAGGCATAATGTGTACTCCACTTTCAAGCTTGAATATACCTATTCTTATGATGTTGAACTTTCAGAACACTTGGTGTTAGAAGGCTAGCTGAGGAAATCCATTAGAAGTTGGTCTCACCTCTTCCAATCACCTTGTTCCACCACTTTCACTAAAAAACATGACTACTTTGATACAATTCAGTACTCAATTCCACTATATCTACTCATCCTTCCACTACCATCACTTGTTTCCAATTCATGTCGCACGTCAAGGTCATCAACCAACAGCTTGAGACTTCCACGCATAATTCAAATTGGCAACAACAATGCATATAGTAAGGTTGGACCATAATTTGGTATAAGAGCATAGGTTTTTCAAGAGCTAAGTCACTCTTTATTGTTTTATACATTGTATCCAGTATTTCTTTCATAATCCTGTGTTGTTACAATTTGTCTTTCATGACTAGTTGATATTTTATTGTTTAATTGTTGTGTTTTTGTACTCTAATAGGTTCAAACAGTTGTATTCATCTTAAACCATCCAAAAATAGTGTCATAGGTTTTTTTGTTTTACTACAGTAGCATTTTCGATTTTTAATTGAGTTTTCCTTCATTTTAATCTGTGTAAAGAGTAGTGTTAGTGGGTAGTTTTTGTTTTATAATATGTATACTTGTCCAAGTCATTTGATTCCAAAATTTCACCAATTATGTTTTGCTAGTAGATTAGGTGTTTGATTAAACGTTTAAGTGAAACTGTTGTGTTATAAGTGGGGTCACAACAGGGCAATAAAATGAATCTTTTAAAAAAAAAATCGGAGAGGAGTCGCCACCATAGTTTATTATAAAAGACTATGGAAAAACCAAAGACAAGGAAAGGTTAACGAAACCTAATTAGAGTCTGAGAGTCGGTTACGTATAAGAAAGGTATTAGCACCCCCACAATACCAGTCTAGACGGTAACTTTAATTAAATGAGTGAAATGAATGTGGTTTTTTAAAATGAATAATTTTCCTAAAAAAAATGCAAGTAGAAAGAAAAAAAGAGAAAATAATTTTTTTTTCTTACTTTGCGCTTGACAATGATCAACCTTTTTCCTACGTCTTTTCATTCACAATGGAAAATTAGGGATCACATAGTTCTTGAGAGAAAACTTGTTTGTTGGGTTGAAATTTAAAAAATTTTGAAATTCTCATATTTTGATGTTTAGAGTACAAGAAATATTTTTCAATATTTTAAAATTTTGTATTTTTTTAACTTTTAAAAATTTGATATTTATTTCCAAAGTTTCGTATTAAATATCACATGATGCATGCAGCTATTTGATATCTAAAAAAAAAATAGAATGATAAAATTAAATACCAGATGACACGTGTGGCCATGCAAGTATCTCAAATTATTTAGAACATGATGCCTTTGTGTTGATACTGAGAGGTTATTTCTAAAGCTTTATATTAAATACCACATGACGTGTGTGACCATTTGATATATATATATATATATATATATATATATATATATATATATATATAAAAGAGAAAATATTTGGAATAATAAAATTTAGAAGATATGATACCCCACAAAGGTTATTTCCAAAAGTTTGTATGAAATATTGTATGATGCGTGCAACCATTTGATATCTAAAAGAAAGTATTTGAAATAATAAAATTAAATACCAAATGACGTGTGTGTCCATCCAAGTATCTAAAATTGTTTAATTATTTCATATATATATATAAAGAGAACAAAAGATGGTGGTGGTGTATTTATAAAAAGGCGTGATACATAATAGAAATATTGGACTAAATGGACAAATACATGTTTTATTTTATTTTATTTTTTTAAAAAAAGAAAAATTTGAAGGTGTATAAAAAAAGTGCAAATAGCTAAAATGTTGAATCATATAAGTCTTTTTTTTAATGTGGTATACATATGAAAATGGGTGTGACGAATAGCGAAAGACGGTGGGAATAATAACTAGTAGGACTAAGAAAAAAGGAAATTAGCTAAACAAAATACGACACTAGGCTAGATTTATACACATGTTTCTCTCTTATATTATGTAAAAAGCGTTACAAAGTAAATGGAAATATTGGTCCCATGCATACAATTGGTACATATGTAGAGAAAATACACACTATTTCACGGTGGTCCCACATGCATACAATTAGTTTATTTTTATTTTAATTATTATTTTATATTTCGTTGAGATTTGAGAGAGAAAAATAGGGAGTGTAAGTGAGTGGGGAGCAATTTTAAAACTACCATTTCATATTTTTGTTATATTTTTTACTTTTTTTATTTTTATTTTTTGTTTTTATTTTATTTTATTTTTTGTTTTTTATTTTAATTATTATTTATATTTTTGTTTTTTTATTTTAATTGTTGTGTTATAATTTTTTTACAAATTTAATGGGCTAAGTTCAACCTATTTTTGTTTTATATCTTTTTAAAAGCCTAAACTAATCAAATTGAATTTTTATTAAAAACTGTCATTTTTAAGTTTGTAATATTTGTTGAAAGAAAAAAAATCATTTTCTATTTTTACTTTTTAAATGTAGACATATTTTTTTAGAAAAAAAAACTTTAGTAATCGAGATGAAATCGGATGTTGACATTTAAGTGTTTGGTAAAAAATCTAACAGAAATTGTGCTTTTGTGTGTTTTATAAATTTTTATTTTTGTGATCCAGTATTTACTATTCTATCATTATTAATTTCCTAGGAGTCCACAATTCCATTATCTCTTGTTGTCATGTTCGATTTTCTTGAATTCTTTTGGTTTCTATTTCTTGCTCAGAAATTGATTGATGAAAGCCATTGTGAATTTCAAGAAATTAATGCATGCAATTGAGATCTAATCTTGACCTAAAATTTTGTGTGAAGACAGCTTAAGATGTTTACAATATTGTTAAAAGGACAACTGTAAAAGTCAGGGAACCAAAAGCAAAAATAGGATTGTGACGTGAACAATTTGATCTCGGTCTTGAATTTGTTACAATTTAGTCCGGTGTCTTTTTGATCCAGAATTTTGCGAGCAGTTTCTGTATGACATTGTGCAATTGTGATAAAAATTTCATGAACAAACACGTTATAAATAATTTGAAATAAATAATCATTCAGTATTACCAGAACCAAGGATTATAGTTTTATTTTTAGTTTTTATAATCAACTCTAGTGCTAATCATTAGGAATCCATTTGGAGTGCTTTCTTTTAATTCAGAACCTTAATTGTTTCTATTTCTTGTCTATTTTTTTTCACACTACTTTAGTTTGTCATTACTTAATCAATTTGAGTTTAATTAGCTTTCCATAAATTTTAAGTTGTTATTGCTTTATTTTCTTGACCTCTTGAGTGAATTGAACATTGGAAAAGAGTAATTGTGATGTGAGAGGGAATTAATTTTCCATTGGATATTTTGAAAGTTTATCATGTCAAGAGAAGCTCACAAAGGAAGAAGCCTCCCAATGGGAGTTGAAGTGAGAGTCAAGCACTTGGAAAGTTGAGTGAAATCAAGTGAGGCATTATAACAAACACATAGAGTGCATAGCATAGGAATTTTAATTTTCCAGCCAAGCAATTCGATTGTATTCTCTTAAGTTATAAGTTGTAGTCACAATTTCAATAGTGGATTAATATTCCATTTTAGATGGTGAGAGTGTCTCAAAGGTCTAAGGTGCCCATGATTCTCACCCTTAGGCACACCTAGTTTACTTTAAAAAGTTTTGCAATTCAATTTCTTTTTATTTTGCTCCACAAGTTTAGCTTTAACTTTTGTGGTTTAATTTTGTTTGATTCGGTAGTGTGAGTCACCTTCGTTTGTGTTTTAGAGTTTTCATTTTAAGAAAGATTTGTAGGGTACAATGGGGTCAGGTTCTAGTTAGGAAGGGCCTGATACTTAAGTTGTCCAAGTGACGCACCTCTCTTTTCTTGGGAATTCCCCTTAATGTGTTAATCTTTTTCTTTCTTAATTTGAAAACCTATTAGACAAAAATCAAAGATCTCTAGGCATTATAGTTATCACAGTGGCAATGAATCCAGTGAGAACAAAACTGACTTTAGAAAAATTTTAAATGAAATTTGATCTTTGAAAACTAACATTGAGGTTCAATTTTCCATTGTGGAGGAAGAGTTAAAGACCTTGAGAAAGAAGGATATAAAATAAAAATAGAAAACAAGTAAATCAAGTTCTTTTAGAGGGACAAATTATGGGGAGGAGAGGAAGGAGAGAGATAACCTTAGGGTAACATACTATTATCAATCTGAACCCCTAACCAGGCATAGACGAGATAAAAAAAATGAAAGAAAATAGGGTAGACCTTCCTCACTTTTATGGTAAAGATGATGTAGATACTTACTTATTTTGGGAAATGGAAGTTGAACAACTCTTTGAAGGCTAACAAGTGAGTGAAGAGAGAAAGGTATCTTTGGTAGTTTTCAGAATCAGACCATGTACTGGTGGTCTACCCTTGTAAGAGATAAACATGTATTGGAATGATCTTAAGAGTGCTTTGAGATATAGACATATTCCCTCTTATTACCACCGATAAATAATGGATAAAATCCACAGATTACACCAAAAGAATATGAATGATCTTAAGAGTGCTTTGAGACATAGACATATTCCCTCTTATTATCACCGATAATTAATGGATAAACTCCACAGATTACACCAAGAATATGAGTGTTGAAGAATACACACAAAACGAGTAGTTGTATATGATGAGGGCAGGGGTAAAAGAGAACGAATCAATAACTATTGCTAGGTTATGAGCTATAGAAGTCTTGAGATTCAAGATAAAGTAGAACTTCTTCCTTATCGTGATTTTCATGATCTAGTCCAGATTTATATTAAAGTTGAATAACAAAATTTAAGAAAAGGATCAGGAAGAAGTTCATACTCTAGCTTGTGTCCTAAGAAAGAATATAAGAGAGAGGGAAAATATAGTAAAGAAAAGCCCAAAGAAATCTCTTCCAAAAACCTAACCCAAGAAAATTAAAAAAAGAAAGATTAACATGTTGCATCCACTCGCACTAGTGATATTAAGTATTTCAAGTGTCTGGACCGAGGGCATGTAAAGTCCCAATGCCCCTTAATGAGAACCATTCTCATGAAGGCCCAAGATGTATATAGCAGTGAGGTAGAGTGTACTAAAGAAAGTGCGAGTGAATAATGTGAGACTCAAATAAGTAAGGATGCATATGTATATGAGAGTGATCTCTTGATGATTTGAAGAACCGTCAACAATCAACCTAGTCCACAACTTGAGTCATGGGGAGAGAACATATTTCATACTCGCTGCAAAGTTTCTCAAAATTTGTTCTTTATCATTGACAGTGTGTCGTGTTGAAATTGTTGCAGCCCTAGGCTAGTTAAGAAACTTAATCTGTCTATTGTTCCTCATCCCAAACCATATAACTTGCATTGGATTAATGAAGATGGAACATTACTGTGAAAGATCAGGTGAAGATCAAGCTTTTTGTGGGTAATTATGCCGATCAAGATTTATATGATGTAGTACCCATGGAAGCTTGTCATGTCTTATTGGGTAGACCATGACAAATTGATAAGAAAGCTTTACACAATGGAATAACCAACGCGATTACCTTGACCCCTAATAATAAAAAGTTTTTACTTCACCCTTTGACACCTACATAGGTATTAGAGGATTAAGTTCAAATGGAAAAGAATTAAAAGGTGAAAAAAACAATCCAAAAATCCAAAACCTAAGTTCTAAAGATGGGCTAGACGTGTGGGAGATTGGTGTTTCGTCCCATGAGGTCATCTAGAAGATGAACACTTTGTCAAATGAATTAATAAAACATGTTCTTCTCACTAAGCAACCTCCATACCGCCTTTTGTGTAAAGGAACACTCACATGCACAACGTCCACTAATTCTGAAGTTAAGATTTTGTCACCTCATATTGAAAAAATTTTAAAAAAGTTTGGTGATGTATTCCCTAGTGAAGATCGAATTGAACTACCACCTTTTTAGGGAAATTAAACATCAAATTGATTTTGTTCCTGGTGCCAGTTTGCCCAATAGATCAGCATACAGAACAAATTCTGAAGAAACTAGGAGATAGAGTCTTAGGTGTAGGAGTTATTGGACAAAGGTTGGGTTTAAAAGAGTTTTAGCCCTCATGTCGTGTCAGTCTTGATGGTGCCCGAGAAGGATGGAAAATGGAGAATATGTTGTGATTTTCATGCAGTCAACAACATCACAATTAATTACAAGCACCCAATTCCTAGGCTAGATGATATGCTTGATGAATTACATGGATCAGTCGTGTTTCCTAAAATTGATTCGAAGAGCTATAGCCAAAGCCGTATTAAAGAGAGTTATGAGTGGAAGACTACCTTCGAAACCAAACTTGGATTATAAAAATTGTTGGTGATGTCTTTTGGTCTTACTAACGCACCTAGTACATTCATGAGGCTTACAAATCATGCCTAATGGATTGTATAGCAAAATTTGTAGTTTTATATTTTGATGACATCCTAGTGTACAGTCGTAGTGTAGAGTCTCATTTACAACATTTACGGGAAGTCTTGTTAGTTCTCAGAAAATTAATTTGTTCGCTAATGCAAAAAAATGTACATTTTATGTAGATAGTGTCATCTTCTCAGGGTTCATTGTAAATAATGAAGGGGTCCATGTTGATCCCGCCAAAATAAAAGCCATTTGAGATTGGCCTACCCCAAAGAATATAGGAGATGTTAGGAGTTTTCATGGACTTGGAAGTTTTTATAGAAGATTTGTGCCTAACTTCTCTAGTCTAGCTTCACCTCTCAATGAGTTGGTGAAGAAGGACGTCACATTCCATTGAGGAGAAAAACAAGAAAAAAATTTCCAAAGAATAAAGTATCTACTCACTAATGCACTCATTCTAGCTTTGCGTAATTTTTCTAAACCTTTTAAACTAGAATGTGATGCATCAGGAGTTGGCATAAGTGTTGTTTTATGACAAAGTGGTCACCCCACTGTCTATTTTAGTGAAAAACTTCAGGGTGTCACTCTTAAGTATCCCACTTATGATAAGGAACTTTATGATTTGGTAGGAACCCTTCAAACTTGGGAGCATTACCTTGTTTCTCAAGAGTTCATCATTCATAATGATCATGAGTCACTTAAATACTTGAAGGGCCAACATGAATTAAATTAAAGACATGCCAAATGAATTAAATTTCTAGAACAATTTTAGTATGTGGTTAAATATAAGAAGGACAAAACGAGTGTTGTAACAGATGCATTGTCTCGTAGACATGTACTCTTTTCTAAATTGAGTACCCAAATTCTTGGATTTGATCACACTCATGAGTTGTATAGTCAAGATTGTGAATTTTCATCCATCTTTTCTAATTGTCAAACAAAACCTCAAGGAGGTTACTATGTGTCTCAGGAGTACTTATTTAAAGAAGAAAAACTTTGCATGAAGGTGGTATCGTTGAGGCATTTTGGGATAGAAAAAACCTTAAGCATGTTAAAAGAAAAATTCTTTTGGCCTCATATGGGACGAGATGTTCAGAGGTATTGTTATAAATGTATTGCTTGTTTACAAGCTAAATCTAGAGTCATGCCTCATGGACTATATACACTATTTCCTGTTACTTGTGCTCCTTGGAAAGACATTAATATAGATTTTGTCCTAGGCTTACCCATAACCTAAAGGGGTTTTGATTCTATTTTTGTGATAGTTGGTATTTTAGTAAAATGACCCAAAACTCTTCTTGAAAGATATAGCTAAATACAAAAATTAATTTTTGTAACGACTATATTATTTTTAAAAGCAAATTGTTAAATAATTAGTAAAATTGTTAAATTTTTCATTTTTCTTTCTTAATGGTATGCTTTCTCCTTCCTATTGTTATTTTTAATTAATTGTACTATATATTTTTTTTTCAAAGACAACCATCCCATCTCTATGGATGTTTACCAATAATATGGATTCCTAATTGCTTTTGACACTTAGTCTCTAAAATATAAGTATGTGATTTTTAGCCATAACTTTAACATTGGCAACTGAACCAATAGTTTTACTTAATTTCATTTCAATAAAATATTTTAACTGTTATTAATAAAAAATACTATTTAAATTTAAAATAATATTAATAATTAAAAAATATGATTGTTAATATTTTTTTGTAATAGATGTTTAAATATATTTAAATTCATAAAAAAATAATAAATGAAATTGATGAATAATAAATGAAAAATAATATATATATATATATATATATATATATATATATATGACAGAGGAATATCAATAAAAAAATTCTAAACAACGTAAGTCAAAAACGAATGATCACAATAATATATTGATTTGAG
>Ga0099824_1001298_pt1 | contig 34646 bp, 11 predicted proteins | sample SiratrowhiteBW_FD_76837 | JGI IMG/M metagenome (GOLD analysis project Ga0099824, IMG submission 76837) | Root nodule microbial communities of legume samples collected from California, USA - Siratro white BW | ecosystem: Host-associated > Plants > Roots > Nodule | place: USA: California... | reverse complement strand
ATTTAATTCCTAGATGTCAATAATTTAAAAAGAATAATTTCTCTTACTCTCTCTCTCTCTCTCTCTCTCTATATATATATATATATATATTAATATTAAATGTTCATGAAAAAAATAATTTGGCTGTTAATGATTTAGTTGAGAAAAGACTTCGGAGTAGTATAAAAGCTTCTAAGCATAGTTATGTTATAACTCATTCATTTATTACTTCGGGGATTGTATTTTACCGTTTTAAAAAAGTTATGGCTAAACAAATTAAACTCATTCCTAATACCTTTAGCAAGGAAACTAGTTCGAAGATTAATTAGGCTAAAAAAAGACTTATGTTATATTTGAGTCTCATTTGATGAAGAAGAAAAAGATTGGAGATCATTTCTATGTAAGTACTATCTGTTATTTAAATAAATATCTCCAATTTTGAGTCATTTTTGTTTAAAAGGTTGCAAAGGTATGTTTCAAATATGAAATTAACAATGTATTTGTAAAAGGTAATTTAATGTTAAAGTTATTTTGGTGAATTTAAGTAATAAATGTTATTAAATTTGTAACTTGTCCAATGTCAAAGTTATTATTTATAGAGTTGTATTGAACTTTTGTGAGCACATGAGTCAATATGGATGAAGGTGTTTAATCTCATATTAACATAATAATACAAACGATTTAACATGTTTGATTAGGAGTTAATCTCATATCTTATCATATGTTGTTTTGGGTTTTTGACACGTTTTTAGTAATATTCATAAATCATTTTGGTTGTACAACACCAAGATGGTCTCGGTCATATATACACTAGACGTCCAAGTTCAAAAAGTTTTAGGTTTGAGACCTCTAAAAACTTTGTAAGAAAATTTTGACCCCCTGATGTTTCCTTGGTTAGGACGATATCATCTATTGTTCGCTCGAGATATGCTCGACTTGCTATTGTTGCTAGTCCCCTAGGCTTTAGGAGTATATTCTTAAGAGTCTAAAAGGTTTTCATCGTTGGTTCGAGGATTTTAAAGCGTTTCATTTTTGGACCTTGTTCCTATTGTGATGTAAAATGTTGGATTAAATCTGTCTAACAGTTGGAAATGATTGTGTCTCTTGAATTGTCGCATTTCGTTCGTTATAAATAGCAGTGGGTCATTGTGTTGGGACCACTGTTATTTTGTTAGAGATATGAGTAATGGCTAGGTAGGAGAATTTATTGTGTTACCACTAGGTTAGTGATGTCTTCCTCCTTTAGTGTGTCAGCTTGGTCAGATGGGTGGTTATTGGAAGATATTGGTGAGTTCTTAGTTGGAGTTGTCAGTGTGAGTTTGACTTCTAGGACAAGGTTGTTACATCAGGCTAACACCCAAGGTATAACAAGGGATCTTGTAGTAGAGTAGGCTAAGAGTGACCTTTTCCTTAAGACAGATTATGACTTGGTGAACTCTCGTGTGACCAAGTACTTCTCTAAGTATGGTGGTCGTCCATGGTAAGAGTCTTTTGCAACTAGTGTGCCCATGCTAAAGAGCAATGTTATGGTGGGTATTGTCTTTATGGAGTGCAGCAATACTTTGACAATGTTTGTCATGGTCGAGAAGGCCCTAGATGAATTCTTCTACAAGTATGCATGTTTGTTTACGGATGCTCACATTTGATTTCCATTTGATGAATTTACTATAGGTGTCTTGCGAGTTTTGAATGTCGCATCAACAAGTTACATTTGGGCCTCGTTACAAGCCTTTCACTTGGTGTGCAAGATGTTCAACATAAAGCCTTCGCCTTAGGTTTTCCTACACTTTTATAATGCTTGACCTTCCGATTCGATTGGCTTGTTGTCACTTGTAGATCAACGAAGGTGTGTGTCAATGTGGAGTCGTGAGTTGATTCTATGGGTTTGAGCTTCCAGCAACCAAGTCACCATTGTCGAGGGTGGCATCGGTTGGGGTGAAAATGTTGGGTCTTTTATTACTGCCTCCTTATATATTTCTTCTCAACCTATTGGAATACTTGAGTTACCTCCTTTAGCCTCTTCCTCATTACTATATTCTCCTACCCTAGGGTGATAATCTCTTCCACATTTTGTCTTTTAAGTTTTGCCAACAACCTTTGCAGTTCCATTAGTAAAGTCATTTTCCTTGCTTTGGCCAATCTCGTATTCAATGATCTTTGTCTGTGAGTTGTCATGTTCCTTGTCAATACCATAGACTTCTTTAATACCCTCCTCGATTCCATTGTGGATGTCAATTGCTTTTATATGAACCAAGAAGGCATCCTCCCATATTATACTGCCACAATCTTGTTGTTGTTTTATGTTAATTCCTTGATGTTCTCATCCAAAGGGTTGCAATCATGGTCTCGGGTATGAAGAAAGAGGGATGTATATGTAAAAGGTACTCCAACACTCAAGTTAGTTATCTATTGTGAAATACCAACCTATTCATAGAGTTGAACTGAACTTTATATGAATGGATCTTAATTAGTATGAATAAAAGTGTTTAACCTCGTATTAACATAACAATAGAGATAATTTAACATGTTTAATTAAGACTTAATACCATATATGTTTAAGAATTAATTTCATATATTATCATACGTTACTTCTGACATATCTTTAATAATGATTTCTAAATCATTTCAATTGTATAACACCAAGATCATCTCGATAGTATATAGTATATTATTCTTTTAAAAAAATACATATAAAAAATCTATGCAAATAAATTATATAAAAAATTATAACACTATCTTTAATTTAAAGTATTAAGATAATAAATATATGTATTTTTTCTTTATATATTACTCACTTATCTTTTTATTCAATGTAAATTTAAATTCTTATCTATGAATCTACTCCAAGTGCTCACGTTCGGAAAGTTGATACTGAGAATCCTATTTAGTTGCATTCATTCTCTTTTCTGTGCTAAAAAGAATTGAAAAGAATTGATAAAACAACTTCTATCTTTTATATTCACCTTTAATTTTAAATTGGTCTTCCTACATTATCATTAAAGTTTCACCTATATCTTTAAAATAAACAAATAAAAAAACTATTTGAAATTCTTTTTATTTTATTATAATTTAGAAGTTAACTTAAAATTGCTATACAGAAAGTAAGTTGATTTTTTTTTTATCCTAGGGACAATGGGTTATTTGAGTATGCTAGTAGCTGAAGTATAGGTGGCACAAAAAAAAAATGGAAAACTTTGTTTTGACAACCACAACTGTCATACAACCAGATGCCAACTACTAACATGGTTTAATTATACACGTAGAAAAGGATAAAAGAAGACTTTTCTTTTTGAAGGACATTTAGGGTATTTTGTTATGAAAGGACATAATTAGATTTTAAGTATCTAAATTTAAGATTTGAAACGTGATAGGAGTATGGTGCACCCATTTGCATAAGGGAGATTTCGTGTGAGAGTGGTTGTGGTGGCGAGTGACAGTGGGAGACCATCGACGATGGGAGACCATCAACTGTGGCAAGTGACAGTGGTGAGAGAATCGACGGTGGCGACAACAGCTTCGATGGCAGTAGGGGATACGACTGCAACGACAGTGACAACAGTGGCGAGATTCAAGAGATCTGAGATTCAAACTCACTGCTTCTCAACCCTTGATGGAATATGCTGGACAGCGTTTTAGATAAAACCCTAAACATGTAAACTCTAAAAATGACTTTCAGTGCCACACTGAAATATTTTTTACATGTCATTTATCTTAGCCACATCAGTTTCACATAAGGTTGTAAGGTGGGTGTGTGCCACCTGTAGTTATCAAAGTATAACTACTCAAAAAAATATATCAGCAAAGGGCATGTAGTTGAATAAATGAGGTCACGATAAAAAAAAACATTTTGTAACGTTATCTAATGTTACAAGCTATATCTATCTCCCCTTGCTTGCATTTTATCAAGATAATTATTTTATAACAAATTATTATTTTATTATAAGAGATCAGGTTTAAAATATAGTCTAGTGAATGTAATATATATTTACCAGTTAATTAACCAAATACATTATTTCAATAACTCACTTTTCTTTACATGTATCTGGTTGAAGCTATGTAAGTTAATTATTACTAACTTGTTTTCTATTATAACTATTCGTTAGCCTGTTTTTATGCTCCACAACATGAGACAAGATATAAAGACAAAACTTGAGCGGCAAAATAACAAGAAAACACATTTGGAAGAAGCATGTTTGTTTCCTTAGAAGCCAACTTTATTAACAAAAGAGTCTTCCTTTTCAGTATAAGGTAATTTTCCTATTTTCATCACGCAAGAACTTTATTCTAAATTCAACAACGTAAGACGGCACCATTACCATTTCAAAATTCATAGTTCTTTGTTCTGTCATTGAATGATCAAAGTCTAGCCATTCTTGAAAATATTAACAATTTACTCCCTCAAGATTCATCAAATGATCAATCTCCTATACTCCTACGTCAAGTAAATACCTTCACAAACCTCTCTTTATTAAACACCACCCCATTTTTTCACCAAACATTTCCGAAAGAGACTCACACTTGCAATCCCACCTTCCTCTCCAAGGACACCAATTTAATTCACCACTTTATCTACTTTGTACCTCAATTTGCTAAATCTCAGCACAAAGTTAGTTTGAAAAGGAATCCTACCAACTTAAACTCCCTTCCACTTTTGTCCATCTCATACCTCAAAAACAGAGCAAAAACAGAGTCCTCTGTTCTCTTTTCTCCCTCTATAAATTTTACCCCTCTCTGTTTATGTTAACTAACTTTCCAAGTTCATGTCTTCCACCAAGAAAAGTCTTCTCAGAACCGTGTTCACAGCAAACGGAAGCTGTGGTTGCAGCAAAACAAAAGCCTCAGAAGTGCACGAACCAACCCCGAAGCCCAAAACCTCCCACCACACTCCCCAAAAGCCAAACAACCATAGCAGCATGGCCTCTTCCACCACTTCAATGGACCACATAGATGAAGAAGAGTTCACCTCCACCACAGTATCCGAATCCGAGACCTTTCATGACTCCAACAATACCAACAACGTTGTACAAAAACGAAGCCCTCTTGTGGACAGTGTGGCCATCGAGAAGGACTCTTCCAACCCTTATCACGATTTCAGACACTCCATGCTCCAAATGATCTTCGAGAAAGAGATCGAGTCAGAGGACGATCTTCAAGACCTTCTGCAATGCTTTCTTCGCCTCAATGCACCGTGTCACCACCACGTCATCGTGAAGGCCTTCAACGCCATCTGCGAAGAAGCCTTTCCTCGCAAGGTTAGTCCCACACCGGCTGCGTCTGAACCTTCTCCCTCTCGCCGGAGCCCCCTCGTGGTTCAAAAGAGCAAAGTGATCGAGAAAGAGTAAATCTAGACCATATACAATCATACAGAAGAAGACCCATTTAGATGAAAAGTTATTTAATGATTACACAAACATGTTTGGATTCAAAACCATAACTGTTTCTGCAAAAGCTTTCCACTTTGTATCCAATAGACTTCATAGTCACTTAAGAAAGTTACATGCTTTGTGATTTAATCGCAACCTTTTATGATTTGATTTAACGATGATGATTTATTCTTCCCACTTTTTCATTGGTGGTGTCTATGGAGGTTGTTTGTGGTTGGTTACAGAAGCACCCCTTCATGCCAATGGAAGCTGATGCTAGATAGGCCACACATGTGTATAGGCCATGTGCATGCATTGAATTCACACGTGGGAAGAAGATGCATGTACACATCATGGTTTTAATTTGGCTCCTTCTTCATTCTTTGATAAATAATGCACGAAATAAGTATGTGGGGTTGAAGTTGCAGACTTGGTTGATGAGTATAAAAGCTGGAGGAGCTTCAGAATTATAGGTGGTTGTATCAGTTTAAAAGATATACTTTTAATTCAAAATGATACTTTTATATTATCAAGACAAGTTGAAAGTTGATACATTTATATATAATGCTTGAGTAAGTAAGTAGTGGTGAGTGATAGGTAAATATAATGAGAAAGTTGAATAATATATTAAAAAAAAACTCAAATCTGATCTTATTCTTGTATCTCTTCCATGTGTTCTTCTCTCGATTTGCGGCAAATTGTCAGAACATTTTACAATACTATATTGATAGTAAAACTTGATTCATAGATCATAATTGTGGTAGTTAATTTTAGGGTTTAATTAATGGTTAGTTAAAGTATCTAATCTAGTAGCGTAAGAGGGTGGATACTGTACCTTTAATCTGATCTTTTGAGTGAAGAAAGTATTATTAGCAGATGGGTTGATTCAATTAGGACAACAATTCTCATCCAACAAGGACGCTAATCAATTTTATTAAGGGACCGAAGCTTCCTGTTTTCCTCCATGTAACACAACTTGGATTCTGAAATCTCATGAATATCAAATTTTATGTACAGTGTGTTTAGATTGTCTTATTTATTTTATATTTAAATAGTTTATAAAGATGTTTTGTTTAAAAATTAAGAAAATTTTCTCTAGAAGTTAAAGTTTTCCAAACATTTACTTAATCACAACATCAAAATGGGTCATGGCAAAGCATTTCATTTCTCCACATTGTTACAGTTTTCGTGTAGAGAAATTGGACTATTAATTTTCACACTGTGAATCTATAAAAATAGCATGATATAAAAATACTAAGAAATAATTTTGTTGGAACGTGTAAAAATTGATATACTAGATATTGTAAAAATTCAGGGTAGTTACTCTATTTTTTCAGTTATATATATATATATATTAATTTTAGTCTTCCAAAAATTTTCATGTAGGTTTATTCTCCTATTCAACTTTTTTAAACTTAGATTTCCTAAAAAATGAAGACATGACTAACATAAGTAACATAAGTTAGAAAGTGGGTCTGATATTTCAATCGAAGAGGGTCAAAGTTTTTCAATAAGAACTAACACAAAGGAAAATAAGCGTTTTTGTCTTTATGTTTTGCTGAATAAGGAAAACGAGTTGTTTTTTCCTATTTTATCCATAATTAAGAAGTCAAAGAATTAAAGTGAAAATACTACATATTATTAACCAGCCATTTAATTACGAATTATATACAATACTTTTATAATAATATTTTTCCAGTATTATTTTTGTATTTGTTTGGACCACGCAAATTTAATCCGATCTTGATATGGTTTTATCTTAAACAAAGTACTTTGGTGGGATAGGAATTTAAAAATAGATTATTATTAATCTCCATTTCTGAGCAACATAAAACTTCTTAAATATATAAAAAAAAATCCTTAATATAGGCTAAAGGAGTGGAGTGACCTAACCTAACGCCAAATATTTTATTCTAAAATATTATATGCTTTATAACTTAAACTCGACTCTTTTGATAGTTGTTTAACGTCTCGGTTAATTAAACGACAAGAGGCATATAAAATACCCTTTTAACTTCTAAATTTAAAAATTTTAAACGTAAATACATTTACCACTCATAGGGTTCAGGAAAAAAAACTTAAAGATAATGCAACCATCAACTTAAAACAGAAACAAAAAAATATATTTTGCAACAAATGAAAGAGAATTATAAAAGTATATAAAGACATAAAAGAATTATAAAACTGTTATTAAACTATTATAAATGCAATAATTTTCTTTTCCACTTTCATACTGAAGCTAAGGCTTTGGAGAATGTATGTTGAGGCTCTGAAAGGTCAACAGCGGTGACTGATTCAATGAGGTGTTTGATCATAGTGGGTAACCTTGACCTTCATATGATTACTGGTTTGAATGTTCAAACATGCCACAGGAATAAGCACGTGAAACTTGGACATGTCGGATATTATATTTAGGAATGTCTACTTACTAAACTAAGGTTAAATTTGGCTGGCTGCTGCAAATAAATATTATATCCAAACATTGCAGACTTTGGACCATGATTATTAAAATAACCCTGATTCTCCACACGTGAAAGGAATGGTATTTTTGAAAATCGAGTTGATGGAAATATAAGAATTGATCTAAAATACTATAAAATTATAATTATGTTTTAGTTCAAAACTTAAAATTTTGTTTTCTTAATCAGTATCTTTAAAGTTATTAGTATTTGGCTATGATGATAAAGAGTCATTAACTTCTAAATATGCTTGACTGCAAGCAACAAAAACTTCAAAACTAATTATGCAGCAATAGTCTTTACTAATTAGTCACCTCTGTTTCATTCAAGACTATTTCCGATACACTTTCAAATACCATTCCTTAGGTCAGATGCGACTAACATTGCACTTAAATCAATTGCTAACACCTATACAAAAGCCAATTCAGAATTCATAACCAAAAGAAAATGCATTTTAAATGCTGCAAGGAATCTCCCTGCATATGTTGCCCATACTATGAAGCCAGAATTTGATCAAAGCTTTTTAACTCCATATATACAAAAGGGGTGGGGTTGTGGATTGTAAGAATACATAGACACCTAACCAATTTGACCACCAAACTCATGGCCTGAACAGAAACTATGATTCAATTCCCCTGTCATGAACAACAAGTATAAGTATCAAAAGGGAATAACAAATGGAAGACCAATACCTCTTTGCACCATTCCTTAAGCATATATTGTGCTCGTTTAATCCAACAACACAGTTAAAGAGAAAAAGTCTTGAGAATGACACTGGAAACCAGACTAATCAGTGACTAATTTTCCAAGCATCTGCAACAAATATCTGCAGCCAAATCAACAGAGAGAAGATCCAAGAATCAGTTATGTGGATATCAGAAAAGGAAGCAAAACTGACAATATTGCATTAAGAAAATAGGAGAGAAAATTAAAATCCAATTAAAAATAAACCCAAGTTACAAGTTGCAAAGTTCAAGGAAGTAAGAGGACCACCATAAGCATTACACAAAAGATTATACACATTATGCCAACTTGTCTCATATCTGAGTCCCTGAAACTAGGAGTTCTCCAAAGGAACCTTAAAAGTAACTTCAGAGCCCGCTCTTGCAATCAGCTGATTCTTTGGCTCATAAGCATAAATATCCTTAAGATCACAAAACAAACACAAGTATATTTGTGCAGTGCCACAACCATTTTGATATAAGGAGGGTAATCAAATAAACGATTAGAAAACTACAGGTATGAATAATACAATCCTATACACATCACATATCATGAACAAAAAAAGAAGAAAAAATCAGTATCTGTAAAATGAATGGAGTTTACCACTATCATTCTACATTGAGAATATTGAACTGTTTATATGTATCAAGTAATGAGAAGAATTGCACTAAAAATGTAAGAACCTATGAAAAAAAAACTAAAAGCACAATCTACTTACAGCCACAGGCACCCTTGGATTCTGTGACTAAGCAACACCAACTCACAATTATATCTCTGGCAATAGCCAATAGTAGGCTGAAACCAATGAAACAAGTAAAAACAATTTCCATTAGCAGCAGTAGAGTTTTCTTCAATTTATGTTCTGAAACATCATAAAAATTTGAGCACAAACTCACTTTCAATCACAATGTTTGTGTTCATGCATTCAATATATGATCATGCTGATAAACGAAAATCAAATCAACCCCTTAGAGAATCATAATATTCACCACTTTGCGTAACACTGTAATCTACTTGATTGTCAAGTTTTCACAACTTCCCACATGCCATTATGCCATTGACAGTACCTTGCTTGGCGCTGTAATTTGCTTAATTGTCAAGTTTTAATTTGCATTCAACCACATGTTAGACCTTCAACAACAGCTACAACAACAGAATAAATAATTTTAATCAATCAATTGAATTTTTATTATTTATGATTTATAAATTTATAATTAACACAGAACTTCTAATCCAAACAACACACCAGCATGTTTCTGGTGTTCATCCTTAACAAAATAAATATCCACAATCTTCTGGAAGGCGTGCCAGGTCAGCAAGCTGTCTGACCCAGCCTGGTGGCACTTCCCTACAGCGCGGTCCACGTTAAGCGTCCGTGCAACCCGGTCCAATCCACCGTAGAGCGTATCACAGAACCTCATCATGTGCTTCACATCGTAAACGTTATCTCCGAAAAACACTTTCACAACATTTAAGAATTCCTCCAACCGGGTCGGTAAGTTCTGTCGGGTCAGGATCTTAACCAAATACCCGAAATCGTAAGCGCTGTGGAAAGTCACCCAGCTAACGGCGTCGTTGCACACGAGTCCCGAAGACATCATCAACTCCGCGAAGCGCGTGGAGTCCACGCCGTGGGTGGCGTTGCGCTCGAAGTCGATCCCCTGGCGGCGGAGGAGCGCGATGGAATCCGGCGCGTAGGCGTCACGCGCCACGTCGAAGTCGTGGAAATTAAACTCCCAGATGAAGCGGTTCTCGGCGTCGCCGGGGAGGTTTCCGGCAGAGTCGGTGAGTGTGAGGCCGACCTGGATGAGGTTGAGCGCGTCGACGTTGGACTTGAGGAGGCGGTAGTGGTCGGCAGGGCGGCGCGTGCGGTGGTTGTAGGGCTTGGTGGGGTCCACATGTGGCCGGAAAATCACCCCAGGAAACTCAGTGTCCATGGAGATGAAAGGGTAGCGATCGATGAGTTCGCTGATGAGTTGGAACTCCGATTCTATATTGTTAGCCCATACTTCACGGATCACAACTGGGTTTGAATTGGGATCTTCGCTGAACACACCCATAGTTCGTACGGTGCCGTTTCACGAATTTAGAAAGATGGGTTCTCTCTGACTCTTGAAAAGGTTTTGTTTTGGTTTATGAGTTTGGAGAAAGAGAGTGTGAGAGTGAGGTTTTATATGAGAAGGGAGAAGGAGGTGAAGATGTTGCGTGGAAAGTGGTTTTTGGATTAAAGAAAGAAAAGTGTGGGCAAGGTGAGTGTAAAAATGCGTGAAGCACAAAAGCGTCAAGGTTCAACGCGTGAGAAACCTTGACTGAACAAGGTAACCGATGCTGAGTCAATGCCAGACTCGGTCAGATTAGGCACCTTTTTTTATTATCATTTTCTTCTTCTATGTTCTGTTTGGATTACAGCTAAACGTCATTATCATGCAAGCAATAGAAAGACTCATGCTTTGTAGAGTGTAAACACAAATTTCAGCATTTTTTTGGTGTGTTCAAATTACAGAATCAATGTACCTTAGATTCCTTGTTTATTACTTTCCTCTGTTCCTTTTCTTACAATGTTAATTTTTAGTCCTTTCAATAAATGCATGTGTATAAACTATTTAAATAGTATACAGAATTTTTATATGATCTTAAATTTTATAAATAATAAATAAAAATAATAAAAATATTGGGTACTTGAGAGAATTGAAGGAACAAGATTTTATTTTATATACAGTAGATAGATTCTCTTGGATATAGAGTGTATCACTTCAGCTAAAATCCAAAAGTGAGCATCTTTCAAGGCTACCAGGGTGGTGGCTGTTGGAAGGTGTGATTAATGTTTACTTTATTAATCCAGAGGAAGACAAATATTAGGATAAGACTTTTAGAATTTTAAAATATGAAATAATAATTGAAGGATGAGCATGATAATGTCCTGTCAAGTTGCAAGAGAGAGACCCATAGATTTGAGAAGAGATGTATGAAGCAGGCTAACCATTGTCTCCAACTAACTTATTGTAGATACCATGGGCTCTGTGCAAGCCTCTGATCTTATCCTACCTATTTTTGGGTTTTTGGGTCCTGTATTTAATGTTGTTTCAAGCTTATTTCTATGATGAATTAAATACATCCCATAAAAAATAATTTTTAATATATATATATATATTGTTAAGAAAAAGGTAACAAGTGTTTCATGAGAAAAATATATAGTTAACAAATTAATTGCAACAACAATATAAACTTGAAGTCATTCTAAAAGTAATTATCTTAAAAGCATCTTTAATATTGATTATATTATAAGTATGAACTTTTTATTTCATTTTAAATGTAGCTTGTTGCATCAAGTTATCTTTAAATGACTTATATCAAATTTTTATAACTTTTTTTGAATAGACATTTTTATAAACATTCCCAATTTTATAATATATATATATATATATATATATATATATATATATATTCACATCAATTTTTATTTATATATTTTTTTATTTTTTAAATATGATTTTATGTCATTGTTAATATTCTAGAAACTTTGTAGGTAATAATGACAATTATATTATTAATCATATTTTTAATTTCACTTAAGATCTCAGGAACTGAATCAACTCAACTTAATGATTTTGAAAAACTAAGTATTGAACAGGGTTTGTTGGATACTAGTATCTAATTATTTCATTCACAAGTTTGTATACAAGAAATTAGCTATCTTTTATACTTAAATTTTTATGGAATTTCCACTCATAATATATATCTTTATTATTTAATATCTAATTAACATCACCATCTCTTCTACCACTAAATTTAAGTCAAATTAATTATAACATAGTTAATTGTGACTCACATGAATTCAATTTAGTTAAATCAGAAAAATATAAAATTTTAAAATTTAATTATAATCATATAACTTCTACACACATACAAATATCATATTTCTTTAAAACATACTAAATATCTCTTAATATTTCAAATACCAAAATATTAAATCATTTATATTTAAATATTAGTTGTTAATTTTCAATTATTTACATTCATATAATCTTCCTAGAAAATAAATATAATATCTAAATTTATATTAATAGTATAAAGTTGATTCCGATCTTCATTAAAAATTAATATAATTATCTACAAAATTTTTACTAATTTTTCTAATTTAGTACAAAGTTATTTAAACAATATTGAAAATGTTAAAAAGTGAAATTAATTTTACAAAACACTCCTATATGCACAAGTACACTCATATGTGAGTCTTCCACTCCTTTGAGAATTTAACCACAAAACTTTGATGCAAATACTTATATTAGGGAGCTTTTCACAATTTTGTGGACTTATGTTAGTAATTGTTTTTAAATTAAACGATGAAATTTAACACATTTTTACATTATTTCTCATTTGTAATCTCAATAGGCAAAATTCATCATCTTTCTCTTTACTTTTTTTTTTTATCAAAAGGAATTGTTACACTAGTTTTACTATTTTTTAGGATTTTCTTTAACATTACACCATTTATTTAAATTACTATACCTTTAAACTCTTTATATATATTTTTTTAATAAAATACTTCATCATCAAGCAAAAATGATAAAGGTTCAAAACAACTTGTTGAAATGTTTTCTGCTAAATGATATGGATAACGTTTTTATTGTAAATTTATTTTTTCATTAAATTATCTTTACAAAAGATTTAATATTCATAATTATCCATAATGATTTAAGAGATAAGTTATATTCATATTCATGATGACATGGTTCTTCTTAATATTAAATTATTATAAGAACTTCTTTCAATAATTAATCAATATCAATTTTTACAAAATAACCAAATTCCTTAACATGAGAAGAATGTTCATTCGTGTTTAATGATAATTTAATCTTTTTTAATGTCATTAACATGATAATTAAGTCGTTAAATCTTTAAAGATTAAATCTATTTTAGTTTCTCAAATATAAAGTAAACTAGTGTTTATTGCTAAATTTAACATTAATCCTTATTTGAGAAAAAAAAAATGTTGTAAACCTTGTATTTCAAATGCTATAAAATGTTTTACTTTGGTGACATATTGTAACTTGTTTATGACTGTTTATTTTAATTTTGTGTTTTTATTATCATTTTATGATAATAAAAAAATAACTGTGATAAGTTTAATTTAAAAGACAGTTTCTCTATTTTTCAAAATAAGAGAATTTAAAATTTATTTATTTTTATATTCTAATAGATTTCTTCATTATAAACTCTAAATATAATATAAGTTATATATTTAAAAATATTTACTTATTATTGTAATATACAAAATAATTAAAAATTATAGATTTTTATTCCTCCCTCTTCTTTCTCTCAGCAACACTCACTGTGCGTGTTCTCTATCTGTCTCTCGCTGTTCGCCAATCGTTCTCTTAGCTTTCACCATTTCTGGTACTTTTTTGTGTGTGTTTGTTTCTCCTTCCTCTATATCCTGCAATTTTTATCTCTCCGCATTCTGTCTAAAATGTGTTTTTTTTTTTTTTCTGATTGTGTTACCATATCACTGTCCTTGTGGTTTCTGAATCGTATTTCCACATGCCAGTAATGGGGTGTTTAAAAACTTCACCTTCTAAAACTTTGGCAAAAGTTAAAGTAGATTCTAATGTGGTTAGACATATGTGGTTGCTCCTTAAACTAGTGCGAACTTTTTACATTTTCTATGACTAATATTTCTGTCCCAAATTTTTTAGGGCATTTTAGAGATTAAGATCTGTTTGCTTTAAAGTTTGATGCATTTGATGTTAGGATCCTGTTTCTAGGTAGGAGACTTGAGTTTCACATTTGCAGTATGGGATTCTAATGTGGGGTTTATAAGGTATTGGACTCTCCTATTATAACTGCTAGCTTTTATGGTGTGGTTTTCCCAAGGTATTTATCCATTGGTATTAGAGCTTCCTACCAAAGGCTACTACGTTATCTAACCTACATGTGCTAGGGATGTGGAGTGTGATGTGGTGTTAGGATGCGATTACATGGTATGAAACTTGATTCTCACATTGGAAGCACAAGATTCTAGTGTAGGGTTTAATAAGGCCTTGGACTCTCGAACTCCAATGGCTAGCTTCTGTGTTTGGTTCTCTCTATAAGTTCTTATCAATTGATTTTGATTAGTTTTGATCCATTTAACGTGATTGAGATATATGTCCAAATTAATTTCGTCTACAAATTCTATATTGGAAAGTGACATAGTGGGAGAAATTAATGCTTGTGGTCTTCTAAATGCTAGACACTTTTATTAATATGGGAAGCACTTGCTTTGGACCTGTTATCCATTCTACTTGTCAGCTTTAATGCAATATGTGTAGTCACTGCTTCTGAATTTTTTTATGCTGTGAATTGTGATAGTTGCTTCAACACCTATTGAATTGAGTTTATTGTATGATTTTGTGGAAGGAAGATTTGTGTTTGCTGTCCTTTTATTTGCTGTCTGGGCTGTAAACTCTTTCAAATCATCTCTGTATTGACTATTGGCTGTACCTTTCTGAATTGCTGACATTTTCAGAATTTCTAGGTCACTAGTCATGCATTACTTCCACATGTCCTCTGATGTTTATTCTCTCATTTTTCTTAGCATGTATTTGTGTAATTCATGTGATTTTCAAAATGTAATTCGTTTACTTTTTTAATAGAAGAGTTAAAGCCCCAACCATAGTTTGTTGCTTCAGAATGTCACAATTGTTTGTTTGGAGCTATTCATATGATAGATTGTATCTGATATGAATGACTGAACCAGGGTTGTGTTTTTCTGTAAATTTATGGTCATCTTTCAATCTGTCTTCTGGTAGTGGGAATATTTATATGGTCTTATATTTGGTATTTGAGAATCTGGTTTTAGTACAGTTACATGATCTTACCTCCTATGAGGAGATAGATTTTACCCGCAGCTTGAAAAACATTTGAATATTCATCAATGACCATCTGTATCCACCACTCAAACCAAGATAACACCTTTATTTCCATCACCACCATGACAACTTCCATTTCTCCGCTTCTTGGACTCCTTGTAATCGAAACTATCTTTCCACCTTCTCTATCCATCCCATAGCATCTTCTTTCTCAATAGTTGATGTATTTAGCTTTCTCCACTTATTGCAAACCTTAATTCCTTTGTGTGGTTCATCTACGCTCTCCCCATGTGTGGATTGTGTTTTATAATTTTATTTTATCGCTATCTATAAATACTGATATTTATATTCAGTGTATATAAAGATATAACTGCAATAATAATAATAATAATAATAATAATTATTATTATTATTATTCTGATCTTTGTTTTTCTTAATTAAACTATACATCCCATTTGACTTATAAGTAAAAAGAAAAAAAACTTTAGCATTCAATTTTATGGTTTAATTATCATATTTTTTTTACTGATAATTTTAAAAATTTAAATATATATATATATATATATATTTTTTTTTTTAATTTTATAGGTTAATCACTTAGCGTTTGTCTTGTCCATACAAAGGGTTTAAGCCTTGTCGCTCTAAATCTCACTCGTTTTGGGTTTCAGTCAAAGCGGGTTCTGCCGCAGCTCCACCCGGTCCTCCGCTTGCTGCCGCCACCCTTCAGTGACTACGTAAAACACCCAGAAATTTTTCTCTGAAATAGTTTCATTTCTCCCGGTTTAGGAATAATTCTCATCACTTCTCGTTGCTTTCAATTTGTTTGAGGTTCGATAATACTGCAATTTCTCCCAATTTTTATGCGATTTTATCTTTTGAGCTTTTGATTTGTGTGGAATTGAACTGCACTGTCCGGGTGATGTCCCTTACCTCTTTTCAACATTGATATCGGAGTGAGAGTTACTGTCAAACTTACCTGATTGAGATAATCAATGGAGATTCAGGCGCTGCTCTTTTTCTTAAAATCATTTTTTTATTTCGTTATTGTTTATATTTCTTAAAATGCAGCTGTATTATTTTTTTTTATTTTATATTTTCTGATGATTGCATGTGTAAGGTTAAATTTTAAGTTGTATGCAAGATGTTTGAACTTTTTCACATGAACATCTATGCACTAGTTGCGTTCTCCCAATATATCTGTGACATTTGATGCTTTGGGAGTGTTTTTCAGGAGACACTCCTAGTAGGATTCTTGCAGTCTTTTGTTCCTTTATTTCGTGATGCATAAAATAAAAACATCAAAGCAAATTTCTTGAGAGAACTTATGAGTTATGACTATCAGCAGTTCTGTTTTCAATTTGTTTTATTTTTTTAAAACTGTATTGTACCTCATGTAAACACGTTTAAGAAGTATGGGCTAATTTTAGTTTTTGAAAGAAACTGTTTTTGCTTTTTCCATTCATTTTATTATTTTTGAAGTTTTTACAGAGAAATTTATCTAAACAGACACTTGTTTATGTAAGGTGTTTATCAAAATAGACCCTAAATAACTATAGTTATTTTCAAAACAGAGAATAAATCTAAAATAAGGTAATATTTCCATAATTAAAGGTAAATTTATAAAAATGGAAATAGAAAACAGTTTTGTCTGTAACAGCTTCTAGAAATCATGTGTACTTGGTTAGTGTTTTTCTTTTGTCTAGTGGTGTGCAAGGTCTTGTTCTTGCATAATAAGTACTGAGTTTGCAATTCTTTGTACTATGTCCTTCATCTGTCTTCTTGGTGAGGACTAAAGGATCAAATTTGGCTGCTGGGAGCTATATTTGAGTACCTTCTATAGGAATTTCAATTTTGTGAGTTTAGGACAAATATTTGCATCCCTGGTTTCAGCCCATGAAGTTCAAATGTGTAATTACTTTTAAAAAAGACTCAATTGGTGTATTGCAGGTTGGGAGGAGAAAATGAAGCAGGTAGTTGGAATGGTAGTTTCCAATAAGATGCAGAAATCGGTTGTGGTGGCAGTGGATAGACTATTCTACCACAAGGTGTACGATCGTTATGTCAAGCGCACCTCGAAATTCATGGCTCATGATGAGAACAACCTCTGTAACATTGGTGACAAAGTTAGTAACATGAACTTATCCATCTAATTGGCCCATCACTTATATTCTTGTTCCTCTTATTATCATCCCTTAATTTGTTTGTACACTTGTTTTGCCCAAAAGCTAGTAAATCTATTGATTTTGTCCTGTTATTAGGTTCGACTTGATCCTTCTAGGCCATTGAGCAAGCATAAACATTGGGTTGTTGCTGAAATTCTTAAGAAGGCACGGATATATGTTCCACCCTCTACCCCACTGTCTGATAATGTCAGCTCAAAGCACCTGCTTCATAAATTGGCTCAAGGTCTGATTGCATGAATTTAATTGATCTTCTTGTACCAAGCTATTATACATCAATTTAAAAACTATTTTGATGCCATTTTTAATTTTAGAGTATATTTTATGGTAAATATTTGGATTTGGAGGATCAAAATGATTTGGATGGAGTTGGGTAAGATCACCTAGATTAAGGTAGGTTCAAATTGGCTGTTCAGTCCTACTGGTGTGTGGTTTAATTATCTTGATGCAAGCCTTTAAAACTACAAAAGAACAGATCTTACATAGGTGGTCCAGATCGGAGGTAAAAGACTGTTCATACTGTTGTTTTGTTGGAAAGATGCTTGAGAATATAATGGAAATTTGAGCCCCTATTTTGTTCTGGCCTTAATCGGAACTTATTCTCATTGCAAGATGTTTGTAAGCATTCTCACTAGAACGACCATATAATAGTTCGGCAGAATCTTATATGGCATGATAGACTCTTTCCAGACTTTCTCTCAATTATTCCTTCAACAATTTGCAGCAAATTAAGTTAAACTCCAATGGCAGATTTGTTTGATATACGACAATAGGAAGAAGAACCGCTCGAGGGCTATCTCAACCAATTTTGTGAAGTTATGATTAAGATAGATTTTTGGAATGAGGAGATGTTTATGGAATGATTTATGAAGGAATTGTGTGTCAATCCTTTTAGCCAGTGTCTTTTATGGGATAAGGCGGAAACTATGGTTGAAGTATGGAGGAGAGCCACTATACATATTGAAGCAAAAGAAAGTCACGAAGAAAAAACAGGAAGAGGAGAAATCCTAGAAATGATAGAAGGCGAGTAGTAGTAGTGAATGAAAGACAATATATGTCTTATAGTTGCTAGACTGTTTCCATTATAGAAATTGTTGTAAAATATGCACGAAACCAATATATAACCAGTATTAATTTAGACTTGCATAAGGTCTTTGACAAAACCAGATCAACTTGCAGGGAAAATTGTAGCCAGAAGTTCTATTGGTATTGGAGTATTGAAACAAACATTATATATTTATCAAAATAAATAAATAATAATAATAATAATAATAATAATAAAATAACTATTGTCGATAATAATTATATATTCATCAAAATAAACAAATAAATTAATCGTTAAATTATTCATCAATAAATTTATTGTTAAATTGATAATCAAATTATTTGTTGATAAATTTGTTACTAAATTGTTTGTTAAATTATCCATCAATAATTATCAACATATTTGATAATTATAATAATAATAATAATGGTAATAATAATAGTAATAATAATAATAATAATAATAATAATAATAATAGTAACTATTATAATAATAAAAATAATAATATAATAATAATAAAAACAAAAAAAATAACAATAACTAATAACTAATAATGAGAATAATAACAAGAATAATATTATTAATAATATTATTATTGTAATAATAATATTATTATTATTATAATATTAATAAAAATAATAATAATAATAATAATAATTATTATAAAAGTAATAATAATTATAATAAGATTAAAAAGGTGCTATAATATAATAGTTATAGAATTTCTCACTTTTGTGAGCAGGTCACAATCAAATGAAAAAAACCATCCCAAACGAGTCGGTAAAATTTGATTTAAACTGCCTGTGCACGAATATCAAACACAAAATCGGAGATGTTGTTGCATCTTCTACGAGTGATTTTATTCTCCCAACTTCCTTTTCATGTCATATATCAACTCCTAAACCAAAACAGCTGTATTTGTGGATAAAACTGTCAATAAATATTAATAAGAGAAAATAAAATGGTAAAAGGATAGAGTTCTGAAGTTAATTTACACATGAAACAAAACAAGTTTTTGAAAAAGAAAAGGAAAAGGAAACTTAATTTCTCTTCCCATAGTTAGTCTTGTACAGGAATAGCAATTCACAAGAAGACTGAGAGAGGAAATGCGAAATCTATTCCTACTTAACAAACAAAGAGAACCTAACAACAACAAAATCCTGTTTTGGTCGTTAATGAATCTTCTTATTGTTTTCTTCGTTGTTGAGGAAGTCAAGCAGCACAGTGCTCTTGCACTTGGGGCATTTGGGATCAACATCCGACAACATGACATACATGAGACACCGAGGACAACCTACGAGAAGCATTGCCCTTGTCTCTTCAGCTTCACAAGACACGCATGAGCTCTCCACAGAAACCTGCGACGAACTGGAAGATTCCGATGACAGATCCGAGGAAGATACCGAGGTGGCTGCCCTCGGAGGGGACAGGTTCAGCCTCACATCCAACCTTGGACTCCTTGCTCTCTTCCTCATCTCTCTTCACCAATCACAGTTTCTAACTGTTTGACCTAAAAACAAAGTGGGGTTGTTCTTCTCTTTGGCACATATATATAGTGCAGAGTGAAGTTAAAGGGATAGGAAGGAATTGAAGATTGCAGAGGGAGGTGATTGATGGTAATTGAATGAGAGATTTAATGGAATAGCGTATAACAGTAGAGAAGGTGAGACTGAAAGAGGAGACATGTATAGCAGGGAACGACACAGCTTCATTGTCCTCATATATGACTATTGTCCAAATTTTACTATTTTTTTATTATAAATTATACATTCACGTGAAATTTTTGTTTTACATTGTCTTTTAATAATATATTATAAATTTATTGTCTTTTATAATAATTATTTTAAGATTAAGTTATTAATAATAACTGTTTTTATACCATAAAATCTTAACAATGATAATACGTGTTATTAAACTTTGCATGTCTAATGCAAGCATCCAGTCACGGCTACTAATCATAAAGTTCAAACTTAGGAATTGTTAGAGATTTTTTTTAATAAAGAAAATTTTAATCCCTGAAATCGAAAAATGGTGTCACGGTAGTTTATGAATTGAGAAAAAAACAAAATAATTCTCAAAATTGTGTGATTTAAGTAATAATATTATTTTAGAAGATTATATAACTAAATTTTTAATAAAAATGTATTTTAAAGTTTTGTAATAAGCCAAATAAATGTTTTTAAAAAGTTTTATCATGTGAAGTCTAAGTAGTAAATTTTCTCATTACAACTTAAACTTATAAAGATTCAAATTGAATTTGAAATAAGTAAAATAATTCACCCTGTCTAAACTAAAGAGAGAACCAAGAAGTTGTTCATTAGAGTAATACTAAATTTGATATTCTTAAAAAATATTTTGAGTTCGAGTTTTATAAATGAAAAAACATTATAATTTGAAAGAAAACTCTTATTAAAGTCGAGGTTCTTGATAGCTATTGGTCATTAATAGTTAATACTTTATTTGAATAATTTAAAAGGTTGGTGATCGATGAGTATGGAACCCTAAAAAGGTTCTTAAAAATAAAGAAACTATACCTAACAATTGGCACCAGCTCATCAGGAGAAAGAATTATGGTTCATTAAAACTTATGAGAAAACGAGATACTTAACTGTCTCCACCAGATTCCGTAACAAGGTGGTCTAGGTACATAAACAAACCAAACATTATCCAACCCAAAAAACATTATATTTGATTAAGAGTTCACCTTCATATTTTAATTAGGTCTTCTTTATATTTATTGAACGATCGATAACATTGATTTGCATAACAAATTCTGCCAAGAACATAAATAGGTACTTTATTGTGTTGTAAAACCAGAATAATTTAAACAAAAGTTTTACATGAATTGAAATTGCTTTTTTGTGGTGAAAATTGTAATGCATCATTTTTAACATATACTATTAGTTAAAATTGATTGAAGTTTATCAAAATGATGATCCATTAAACAGGGGACATGCAACATGAAAAAATGAGTTTTTTTTTTTTTATAAAAAAAAAACTAATAATGAGTGTATTCAAAAGAGAGTGTAACTATATTACATAGAAATGGACAAATATTACAGTGACAACTATATTAATTGTATAATAAATAAAGTGAAGGCAATTACCAATATAGTGTTATCTTAATTGATGATAAATAAGTATCCACTTGCAGTTTCAGAGCCTCTCAAATTGCATATCTACCACATATTAAAGAACAAACAGAAAGGGAGAGGTTTTGAGGGTAAGTATCATTGAATTGAGAGAGTAGATCCAACGGCTATTTGTTGTGGATGATAAAAATGCAGACCATAAAATTTAGCTAATAAAAGTACAACCATACAATGCATATTGGTTGGAAAACAATTGTATATGCATCCGTAATCCATCTACTGTAACTGCAGGTTTAAGATTTCGATCCACGTAACCTGTTCATGTGTTCATAATTTATCATTTTAGTTACAAATTAAAGAATGCACAAATTTTAAATTTACTGTGAGAGTGGGTAAGTTGTTGTTATAACAAAAGAAAAAAGAAATCGTGTTTTATAAGTATAAGTTGAATTTTCTTTTCAGATATAAAGAACTCACGAGCAATGAACAATTTTCTTTTATTTTTCAGATAAAGTCGTATTTATTTTTTTAATATTTTTATTATTATTTTCATAGTCGTTTATCTTTGATTTTTGTAATTTTTTATTATTCTCGTGAAAACGACTTTTATTTTCTTATTGAGGTTATATATGATAAACATGAGTTCTATTTTATTTTAAATTTCGTAATTGATAATTGTATTTTGATAATAGAAGTTTCTTTTTAATATTTGTGTAACACTATTTTTTCATATTTTTTTTTTATAATTTTTATGTTTTTTTTATGGTTTTAAAAGGAATGAATATTTAATGATCCTTTTATAAAATTTATGTTAGACAACCAGTGTCATCACATGAAAAATATTAAAAAAAAAATATTAAAAGTAGAGTATAGATAAAATCAAATCCATATAGAAAAAAATAAAACAATCTTTGTTAAAAGAAATTAAACAACATAAAAAAAATTAAAACTTATTAAAAAGATTAAATTAATTAAAATTGGAAAAGAAACTACTTAAATTTAATTTTTATTTAATATTAAAATTTATAAGTTTTTGTGTATAATGATTTTTTTCACAAAAATTGAACAAACTTTAAAATATATAGTATCACAACATTTGAATGTTTTTGTTATTTTTTTTTTGAGAGATTATGGAAGAATTTGATAAGGAGAAAGTGCTTGGTAAATTAAAAAACAAGTCATACTTTATTTATCTTTTTCTATAGTCATTAGTCCAAGAATATTCAATACTAAGACCACTCCCATAATTTTTACATATAAAGCATTGTGAAGTCCTAAATAAGAAGTGAATCAATCAATAGATTTCCCTCTAATGTCTTTAAAAATATCTCATTCATATTTAATTTTTATCTAACCTATATCAGACATCTTTCACTAGCATTCTCATCCATATTTAATTTTTTTATCTAACCTATATAAGGCATCTTCTGAATAACTTGAACGATCTTAAAATTTTCTAAGGCCTAGTTACTATATCAAAGTACTTCAATATGGAAATTTTTTTAATATCATTATTTATTAATTTTTTAGAAGGATTAATTAATAAAGAGATATAATCTTTAGTTATATGTATATTTGCCTCCATATTCATATTAGGTTGGAATCTAGAATCCAAACACAAAAAATAATAATAATTAAGTAGACATATTTAACAAGAGGATTACCTTCAGCATAAAATCAACAAAAGAATAGAATTGTGTTGGGAAACACTTGCTCAACCAAGTCCAAATTTTAAGTGCTATATAACACTCAAAAAATAAATGACAAGTGTTTTTCTCACTTCAGCATATGTAATTTTTTATTATTCTCGTGAAAACGACTTTTATTTTCTTATTGAGGTTATATAGGATAAACATGAGTTCTATTTTATTTTAAATTTCGTAATTGATAATTGTATTTTGATAATAGAAGTTTCTTTTTAATATTTGTGTAACACTATTTTTTCATATTTTTTTTTATAATTTTTATGTTTTTTTTATGGTTTTAAAAGGAATGAATATTTAATGATTCTTTTATAAAATTTATGTTAGACAATAAGTGTCATTACATGAAAAATATTAAAAAAAATTAAAAATAAAATATAAGATCAAATCAAATTCATATAAGAAAATAAAGCAATCTTTCTTAAAAGAAATTAACCAACATAAAAAAGTTTAAACTTATTATAAAAATATTAAATTAATAAAATTTGGAAAATGAAATTAATTAAACTACTTAAAGTTTGTTTTTTCTTTAATATTAAAATGAATAAATTTATCTGTACAATGATTTTCTTCACAAAAGTATAAGAAACTTTAAAATCTATAGTATCACAAAATTTTTGTACATTTTCGTTATTTTTTTAAGAGATCATAAAACAATTTGATAAGAAGAAAATGCTTGGTAAATTAAAGAAATAGTCACACTTTATCCATATTTTTCTATAGTCACTAATCCTAGAATATTCAATACTAAAACTTTTGCCATAATTTTTTCATATAAAGCATTGTGAACTCCTAAAAAAGAAGAGAAACAACCAATGAATTCTCCTCTAATGTCTTTAAAAATTTTCCTACGAGTAGCATGGTCAGGACATCCTCTAACATTTTCATCCATATTTATTTTTTATCTAACTTATATCAGGCATCATCCAAATAACTTGAACGATCTTAAGATCTTTTAAGGCCTGGTTACTATATCAATGTACTTCTATATAAAAAAAATTTCTTAATATCATTATTCATTATTTTTTTAGAATAATTACTTAATAAAAAAATACAACCTTTAATTATATGTATACTGGCCTCCATATTAATAGTGTGTTGGAATCTAGAATGACTTCTCATTTTTCACATCATCCAAACACAAAAATAATAGTAGTTAAGCAGACATATTTAACAAGAGTACTACCTTCTGTTTTAATAATATGTATAAAATCAAACAAAAGAAAAGAATTATGTGATTGGAAACACTTGCCTCGACCAAGTCCAAATTTTAAGTGCTACATAGCACTAAAAAAATAAATGACCTTTTTCTCACTTTATTTACACAAGGAACAGATAGAAGATGTAGTCAAACTCCTATATTAAACATTCTTACAAGTAGACACACGATTAATCAAACAATTTCCTAAAAAATCAAAGATTTAACAGGAATAATCAATCTACCCTAGTCTCAAGAAGACTGTAGTTTCAGAGAAAATTCCTTATTGTTTTTTGAGTTAATATTCCAAAGTACAATTAGATATGTCAGGAACCTTAAAATAACATAATTCTTTTACATTATCAATACCAGACATATTAAATAGAAGATGAAATGAAGTCCAACCATTATCAATCCAAGCCTCACAAACTTTAATAATTTATTTAAATATTTTATTTGTTTTATATTAATAGTTTTTTTAAGATTATATGTATTTATAATTTTGCTTGTATTTTATTTTGTTCTATTATATGCTATGTATGGTAAAAAACCAAAGGTGTGATAGTGAAAGTCAGTGGATAAAGATAATAATAATGAATAAGTACAAGATTATACTTTAGCTGCCTCCTCATATATATACTAAACCTAAAAAAAAGTTAGAAAACAAAGAAAAAGATAACTTTGTTGTATATACTCTCATAGATAATTTTCTTTTTACCGTTATGTAATCAGTGGAAATTTAATGTTCATTTGAATTTTGTTTTAATTAATTTTAAGAGTCTTATTTGTTTATTTACTTCTATTTTTTATCCACCAAAAATAATACATTAAATTTTTAGTTTTTCTCAATACATATAGCATATAATAAAACAAAATAAAATACAAATACATAAAATATAATTATATAATACAAAACAAGTAAAAGATTTAAATAAAATTTTTCATTCTTTTTATAAAAGACAGAAATAAAAATAAAAACTACATATTCAATGTATTTCCCATGTTAACAATTTTTTTTTTAAAAATGTAGAAGTATTGTTATACTCAACTTCAATTTTAAAAAAATAAAATTAATATTTATCATACATTATTTTAGTCAAAAAAGTAAAATTTGTGCTATTCATATATAATTTCAATAAAAAATTAAAATTATGTTACTGTATACGACTTGAAAAAATGATAATAAATTACATAAATCAAAATCATACACGATAAACCTCACATTGATAAGAAAAAAAAGAATAAATCATTCCTATTAAACACGATTTCTTCACAGTTGAAAAGAAAAAGTTCAACTCAGATTTATAATACACATTTTTTTTTTCAATATGAAATCGTGTTTTATAACTATGACTTACCTACTCTCGTAATAAATTTAAACTTTTCCCATTCTAATAATTTTTTTAAGAAATTATAATGATAAAATTGCAGTCATGTTATCTTTAACTTATCTATGATATATATAAATCTAGCTATTATTATCTATTTTTGGTTGGCTTTTACCTTATACAATTATTTAATAATTTTCATATTTGTAAGTCATAATAAGATTATCTTGTTTAAATTTGATCAAAATGATAGTGAAATAGAAGATATACAAGTTGGGTGGAAAGTATTAAAAAAATGTTATAATGGATAGTATAATTTATTTAGGAAAATTTGATGCACTCATTTGATTTATTCTTTTACATATTTTTTCACAAGAAAAAAAAAAGAATTAAGGGTCTGTTTCTAAAAATCAAAAGTTTTCTTTTAATAATCAAAAGAATTAACAACTTCAACTCTTTAAAAAAAATGAAGAGACTAAAATGAATATTGATTATATAATTACTAAACATAATCCATTACAAAAATCTATCTTTAACATTGTGCTGTTACAGAACATTCCAAACAAAACAAGTTAACAGTGCAAACGAAAATGGGGCACTCACTACATAGCAAGTTGCACCAATTTGGGTTGTTTAGCAGGAGAACTTTTATATGCTCGAAAAGGGACAAAGTTGACAGTTACACGTAAAAGATATGATTGAGGAAGACAAGAATGCAGGACCCATTCTCAGCTTTAATCAGAGAAACCATTAATACCAAGAACACAACTGTCTTGCGGGTCCGTTCATCCTCACGGGTTTTTAAGGGATAAGATTGGAGTTTTCTTTCCACAATTCAATTATTTCACTTTTTTTTCTAAATAAACTTGTTATTAACATTATTTATTAAAATATTCTTTTTTGGGTTTATATATATGGTTTGTTGAATCATAGTCACAACATAGTATCTAAAAATTGATCGGAATATGGTTTTGGGAAGCTAAATTTCGGTAGTATTTTTCTTTTATGTTTTTTTTTTTAAATTTTTTGTGCTTTTTCATTATTTTTTTTAAAGAAATTTAAAAGTTTCACTGAATTTTGGCTCTTTCCTATGTTTGGCAGTATTATTTATAGTTTCGGAGGTCCTCTTTCCAAAAACTAAGTTTCGAATAATTTTTTGGTGTCGGCTGATATTATCTGAGAAGTTGAGATTCAACTTTTTAAAAATTCAATTTCGACCAAAATAATATTATTGTTTTACGTTGTGAATTCAATTTTGCATCAAATTTTTAGTTTACTGTAATTAATAATATTGGCATATGAATTTTTTTAAATGAAATTATTGAGAAAAACAGTCCAAGATTGCAGTTTATATTGAAATTAGAAAAACAACTATCTTGACATCATTTTTTAAAAAGCAACTATGATACAAACTGTTTTTAATAATAAAATATTAAATAACATATTTAATTAAATGATAAATTATATTTTTTTAACAAAAGAGTAATAAAAATAGTTGTGAAGCTGATGCAAAAATTTGATGGTTTCAATCAATTATCACCCTGCAAATTATTAGGAAAACAAAACATTTGGAATTTTTGCTTTTAATCACACCCAGAGCATCAGATTTGGATCAGTTAAAAATTTCTTTCGAACACAGTACTGTGAGTTGAAGTCATACGGTGTATAAAACAAGTTAAATCATAAATAAACAGTTTTAAGTTGAATGTACAATTAATACTAAAAGATATTTTGCAGAGAAAACTTTTTATTTTGTGGTTAAGATGATTTATGAGTTGAGGCCGCAGTTTAGGGATGCAGAATTTTGAGGCTAGCATCCTCTGCCTGTACTTTTTGGCTCAACTCATTATCGTCAGTGAACAAATGATGCCTACAAATGATACCTGTTCTTCAGTTTTCTGTCACTTCACGTGGGAGTATCACTGTATACAAAATATTACAATCAGCTATGAATTTCAGTATTCAAATTTGGCAACCAAAATATAAACATATAGTACCTTTTATTTGGATTAATATGAAAAAAAAATTGATAGATGAATGAAGTTGCTTCAAGGAGAAAAGAACTATCAATAAAATGAAGTTGTTATGTAAACTAGTCCTTAAATAGAATAGAATAATATACTTGATGTGATACTTAAAGTTTGGAGGTTCTTTCATCTAATAGATTTTCAGTTTGGCTTTATATTTAAATTCTAACGATGTTACTTAAGGTGAAACATATTTTTTAATATTTTATATTGAAAGAATAATTATTTGCATTTTTGTGTTAACTATAATGCATGTTAAGAAGAATATGAGTGATTAAATCATACATACTTTACTAAACGATGCATTGTCCAAAATATATCCATTTTAATATTTTGTTTAAAAGAATTGATGGATTTGAAGAAGTAGATTAAAGAAGATTTGAGAAAATAAATTGAGTTGTTTGAATAAGAGATAACTACTAAGATTTGAAGAAAAAGTTTATAAACCTATAAATGATATAAATGATGTGATTAATATTTTATTTTATTTTTTAAATTAATAAAAGTGTAAGATGATAAATATTTTTTTTTATTAGTGTCTACTAATGATATAATATTTAATATGTCTTTATGTGACTTTTTTTTGCACATATGAAAAGGACATTTCTAACAAATTTATCTTTTTATATCTCACAAAATACTCTTATCAAATCAAATTTAATCTTGTAAATCTCTACAAATTTATCTATATTTATAATAAACAACTCTCTCTAAATATTGTATAAAAAATTATAAAGATATAAAAGACCATAAAAATATAAACGTCAATTCAATTTTTGTAGTCACATAAAAATAGAAATTATTCTTTATGTATCTTTCACTACCTAAAAATGAGGACACCTTTTATAAATTTAAAGAATTTTATCCTATCTATAATTATTCAAACAACCACTCAAGATTTATTGACTTGATAATCTCAAGTTGAGTAATGGTTTGAGTGTTAAGAAAACACCTTTATCATATATTGATGAGCAATATACAATTTTAGATTCTGATGAGGTTTTGTAAGTGATCGAATTGTGCCCATTTTTAACCAATTATGTGATTAGGTATTTGGTTGACTTTGTTGGTCACGTATTTAAAGAAAATATAAGTTTAGAGATCAATGAAAGTACCTATGGGAAGGCGAAAGATGTTAAGCAGTAAAGTAGTTATATAAAAATTCATGTCTAAAATAAAAGATAAAAAAGAAAACAAAATAAATAATAATATAATTATATTTAAAGAAAACCTTTGTTCACAATATCCAATTGTGTAATATATAATTTTATTATAAATATTATTATTATTATTATAAATATTATTATTTTATTTATATTATTATTATTGTGAAATTGCCAATTTATTGACAAATAACTTTGGTGGTAAGTTTCTCTCTTGATAAATCTGTTCGTAGTTATTGACAAATTAAATCAATTTTTAAATTCGTTGGTAAATCATATATAATTTTTTTTATAAAATCTATCGATAATAATATTTAATCTACCGTTGATAATTTTTTATCAGTAATTTAAGTTTTTTTTATAATAACACTATGTTTTTATCTTTATATTTCTTATAATATATGTTCAAACATAAAGTTTAGATTTGTAATATTTTAATTTTATTTTTACTTCATTTTTCTTAAGAAACTAATTGGAAGTATTTACTATATGAATTAGTAAAAACAAATTAAAACATTTAATTCTTTTTTTATTCTAAATAACATGTGATAATAAAACAAATGTAGTTAAATTTTTTAAATTATTTACATTTTAAAAACATTTAGATATATATTTATATTAAATTAAAAAGATATTTGTAAGGTTTAATTTGAGCCAATCTGCTTAAGCAAAAATAGAATTTATAATATACAAAAATTAAGGTAAAATAGAGTCATTTTACAAAATATACAAATTAATTTCTTTTCATTTTAGATATAATATCTTTTTGATCGAATACCTTTTTAATAGATATATGATTCAAAAGAAACCTATCACCACATCAAGAAAATTTTATGATTATATTATAATTATTATTATTCTTATGAATCAAGAAAATTTTATAATTATTATTGTTCTTATGATACGACGATGATTATTATTAATATTAATAATAATATTAATATTATAACAATAATAATAACAATATTATTATTAATATTATTGATACATTAATAATAATAATAGTAATAATTTTATTAATAATATTAGTAGGTATTTGGTATAATTAATACGAGTGAACTTGTGGAAAAAGTTCACACTAAGAAAATTATGTGAGACGGAGAGAAAGTTAGAAATTTATGGATATTGTGTAAATAACTATGTTGTCTACATTTGTTTATTTATTTAATTTTTTTACTTTTGAAAATATTAGTATTAATTAATTAATGCTAAATATTAGTATTAAGTAATTATTTTATATCGATAATTAGTTTTTTCTAAATAATTTATTTTCATCTTTTTAATTAACTTTCTTAAAAAAATGCTTATATTTTAAAATATACACCAAAAACAATTTTAAAATTACATATAAAATAGTAACCTACCAACTTTTGTTGATTTAATCGAACAAATCATATTTATTAATAAATTTTACACTCAAATTCACTTCATTTCTATTAAATCAAACCATTTGCCTTTTTATAATGACTTTTTCTTCCACACAGTCAAAATCAATCCTCCATCACCCATCTTCTCAACCACACAAAGCAGAGAAAAAGAAGGACGTAACCTCCTCTGTTCTTTGTCGAGGTCATATTTGTTTCTAATCTTATGCTATTAGAAACATAATTACGTACCCTACCTCATAGAGCTTAATAAAATAATAAATAACTAAATAATTATACTTTTTTTTTAACTTTTCAATATTTATTGCTTATTTGATACATAAATTAAAAATTTCCTTACTTTCATTTGATACTTTAATAATAACCAGAGAAAGATCTGATGGTAGGCTAGATTTCATTGTCACAAATTTGATTGCTTCGTTAGATGTGTATAAGATGAGCGCTCTATTGTAATTATTGTTCATGATGCATGTGGCTTATTACATTATATATATATTTAATGTAAACAGAGGTATCGAAAATACAGGCGTCAAAAACACAGGCACTGTGCACTGAGTTCGCATTTCTGAAAATGTAAAAAAATAAAAAATCATTATTAATTACTATAGTTAAAAATTATATAGAAAAAAATCTTTAAAATATATTTTAATGTTTTGTTGTTTTATTATTTGATATAAGATATTAAAAAACAATGGAGTATTTACAAGAAAAAATTCGATTATGTGACTTATATATATATATATATGAAATAGTTATATTTAAAGGTAATTTTTAAAATATTATAAGAAAATTTTCATTATATATTAATATTAATATACTTCGTGATCTAATCACCTTTATAAGAATATACTTTTTAATTAACACTACTAAAAAAATTTAATTACGTCATATTTTTCAAATATTTATTCATGAAAAAAAGTGTGATGATAATATCATAAGTAAAATTAATTAATTTATGTTAGACTACGTAAGATTAATGTAACATTTATAATTTATGTGGGATAATTTAAGAGTTTAACTTAAATTTTAAATTTTACGTTCGGTTGGATCTTATATAATTTGAGGAGAAACTCTTTGAAATTCTAGGATAAATTTCTTTATTGAAAAAAATTATTTAGAGAATAATTTTTAATTATCAAATAAAATGATTGCTAATTGTAATTTTAGTTATTAAATAACTATAAAATAAAAATAATAATTGAATTTAATGATTAATTAAGTTACTATAATTGATATATATTATTAACTACATATATTTTAATAACTTTTATTACTAAATTCTAAATTGATATATAATTTAATTAGAGAATGAAGTTGCATCTAACACCCCACAATAGTCAATTGGTATATGAGCAGATATAAAAGATTAACATTATGTCATGTCCAGACAAATATTTATGACAGTTTAATTGTAACATTGCTTAATATAAAGGAAAAGATAAATAAAATAAGGTTAAAATAAGACAAAATTTGATTAACATGAATATACATTTTGAGCTATATTCACAATTAATGAGAAAATGTACATACTTGCTTGAGTTTGATATAGTAAACAACGGATGAGCTTTTATGCAACTATTACGAAAACTAGATAAAATAGTTGTTTAACAAAATAACTTCTCAAAAATCAACATATACAAATTTTGTTTTAGGAAACAGATAAATGGACATCCAGTGCAATGCTAACATCCACTCAATACTTTTATTAGGTGTGGACACCCGCGTCGTGTCAAAAGTCAGGTGAAGTGATTCTTTGAAAGAAGATTTGAGGCTCTTTAGGTGTGCAAGCTTAATTTGGATGGTGTGCGTTTTAGGTCTATCTCGGAGGCTGATAATGCTTGGTTGTGTAATACTATTACTGAGGCGGAAATGTTAGAAGCTGTGAGCCAATGTGATAGCTCGAAATGCCCTGGTCCTGGTGTGTTTAATTTCTTCTTTTTAAAGAATAATTGGGAGGTAATTGGTAAAGATGTTGTCAAGGCTATCTTATACTTTCAAAGCACTGGTTTTATTCCGAGAGGATGTAATGCTTCGTTTATTACATTGGTTCCTAAGAAGGATAATCCCTCTGATTTGAATGAGTTCAGACCGATCTCTTTAGTAGGATGTGTTTACAAGATCCTTTCCAAGATATTGGCAAATAGATTGAAGAAGGTGCTTCCTAGTGTTATTGATGTGAATCAATCCGCATTTCTTGGGGGGAGAGGTATGTTAGATAGCATTCTAGTAGCAAATGAGACAGTGGGTTACCTCAAGAAGGAGAAGAAAAGTGGAGTGTTGGTAAAAGTGGACTTTGAAAAAGCATATGACTCTGTGAATTGGAAGTTTCTTTACTACATGCTGGGAAGATTAGGTTTTAAGGTTAAATGGATAAATTGGATCAAAGCTTGTTTGGAATCGGTTTCAGTCTCTGTTTTGGTTAATGGTAGTCCCACGGAAGAATTTAAGCCTAAGAGGGGACTCAGGCAGGGTGATCCGTTAGTGCCATTCCTATTCATTATAGTTGCTGAGGGTCTCTCTGGGCTCATGAGGGAAGCTAAAAGTGCTAGTATGTTCAAAGGCGTGGAGGTGGGTAGCCAGAGAGTGCAGGTAGACCTGTTGCAATTTGCGGATGATACACTTTTCTTTTGTAACCCTTCGTACCATAATGTCCTGGTTATCAAGGCGATTTTGAGATCATTTGAGCTGGTGTCTGGGCTTAGGGTTAATTTTCATAAGAGTACGGTTGGGGCAGTGGGAATATCTGAGATTGATAAAATTGTGTACTCAAAATGTCTTAATAGTCGATAGATGGACCTCCCTTTTAAGTACTTAGGTATGGTTATTGGAGGAAATCCTAGGAGGTGTGAGTTTTGGAAGCTTATTGTGAATAAGATTAGATCTAGATTATCGAGATGGAAAGGTAGATTGCTCTTGATGGCAGGTTAGATTTGTCTCATCAAGTCAGTTATTAGTGCTCTACCCTTGTTTTATTTCTCCTTCTTCAAAGCTCCTGTCAGTGTTTGTAACCAGATCAGACGCATTCAGGCTAGGTTCCTCTGGGGCTGGGGTTATGAAAGCAGTAAGATTGCCTGCGTGAAATGGAACACGATTTGTAGTCCAGTTGAAGTTGGTGGTTTGAGTATTAAGGATATCAGATATTTTAATGATGCATTGCTCGCTAAGTGGAAATGGAGGTTGGGGGTGTCGAATGAGGGCTTGTGGAGAGATATATTAGAAGCCAGGTATGACAACTGGAGGTATATGGGTGATACTTCAGTCTATAAAAAGGAGTCCTTATGGTGGAAGGACGTGAAAAAGGTTTGTGGTAAAGGTTTACAAAGAAATTGGTTTGATTGCAGACTTCAATGGAGAGTTGGGGATGGGAAGTGTGTTAAATTTTGGGAAGACAGGTGGGTAGATGGTCTTGCTCTGAAAGAAAACTTTCCAAGATTGTATTCAATTTCTCAGAATAAAGATAGTTTGGTAGGAGATCTTGTAGAATGGGAGGATAATAGGCCTTCTCGATGTACAACTTGGAATCTTAGCTGGCGTAGGGAGAGGCTTGATTGGGAAAAGAATCTAGAAGAACAAATGATAGCCATGATTTCTAATGTCAAGTGGGAGGTGAGGGGTCAAGACAGGTTGGTTTGGGTGGAGGAGGATCTTCAAAAGTATACAGTTAAGTCTGGTTACAGTATCTTGAATTGTGAGGATCTAATGCAGATTTCAGAGACTTTTTAGGTATTATGGTCTTTAAAAATTGCTCCTTCAGTGTTAGTGTGTGCTTGGAGGTTACTTTTGGATAGGTTGCCAACTAGATCCAACCTAGCCAGAAGGGGTGTTCAACTAGAGAGTGTGCAGGAACATGTTGAAACTGCTAAACATCTTTTTAATACCTGTAGTGTGACAAGACAAGTATGGGATATGTGTGACAGGTGGGTAGGAAACGTGGTTGTTAGACATGAGTCTACATCTGTTAATTTTCAGAGTTATTGTCTATTGAGTCAAAGGAAGGGAGTTAATAGAGTGTGGAAAGGAATGTGGGTGACTATTGTTTCAGAGATATGGAATCTTAGAAATAAGGTGGTTTTTAAAGGTGGGCTTGTGGATGCTGAAGAAATATTTTGTCTAGCTCAGTTAAAGGTTTGGCTCTGGTTTAAGTTTAAGT
>Ga0099824_1001293_pt1 | contig 34700 bp, 20 predicted proteins | sample SiratrowhiteBW_FD_76837 | JGI IMG/M metagenome (GOLD analysis project Ga0099824, IMG submission 76837) | Root nodule microbial communities of legume samples collected from California, USA - Siratro white BW | ecosystem: Host-associated > Plants > Roots > Nodule | place: USA: California... | reverse complement strand
TTTTAAATAAATATTTTTTTAATATTTTATAAAAAAGCTTTTTTTTGAATTTCATTATTTTAAATTTAATCATACATCTCTTGTTTTTTTTTTGGTTTTATTTTTTTTTTTTTTTTTTCTCTATTATGGTCTCTTTTTCCCACTTTCTCATCAGTGTGTCACATACCAAATTCTTTGTTTTGTTTGATTGTACAGAAGAGAGAAAAAAAAAACATTTGTCAAATTTTCATCTTTCTTTTACTCTCTCTCTGTGGAATCCCAGATCTCCAAACCACTATTCTACCCCACTTTCAGATGGTCCTTAAGAGCTAAATTTTCTTTCTTTCTTCTCCTTCTTGCCCTTGTCTTCTTCAATTCTTTTTCTTTCTCCTTGGGATCCAAGGTTGAGTTTTTATGCTCCCTATGTAGATGAAGTTGTTTTTGTTTACTTAGCTTTCGTGGGTATTTATGTATAGCTCTTAATTTGGTGGTTTGTGGAATTTGGTTGTTTCCTTCAGGAGTAGTTAGATGAAGTTCTTTCCCTTCGCTTTCTGGGTTAGTTAAGATGTCTGTATGTTTACTTTTTCTTTTACGATGGTGGTGTTGTTGGTGGTATGTAAAATGCTTCTATTTCCTTGTTGGAGAGCCGAGACGGACAAGTGAGCTTCACACTGTTGAACAGATCTGGGGCTCACTCTTAAACACTTTTTTTTTTTTTTTCTTTTTTTAACAATGATCACTGTTTATTAGTGACTAGTTAATAATTTCTTCAGGGTAGTGGTTGAAAGTGGCATGGTTTTGTCAATTGTTGTGATTGGAAGTTTCTTACCTTCAATGTTAATTAAGTGGTAACTGATGAGTTGATGATCAATAGTTGGAGTTTTTTTTTTGTTCTCTATGATTGTATCATGAACTTGCAATGTGTCTGTTTTCTTCATTAGAAACAAAAGGTATCTTGTTTTGACATGAGATTTTTATGCTAGATCTTGAGTGGTTGTTGTGGATTACAACATTGGTACTGTAGTTCTGAATAAGAATTGACCCTTTTCAGGTTCTAAATGGCCAAACCAAATTCAGCTGATGGTAGGACTAGAAGTTCTGTACAGGTCATCATAGTAGTTGGTCTGTGCTGTTTCTTTTATATATTAGGCGCATGGCAGAGAAGTGGTTTTGGAAAGGGAGATAGCATAGCTTTGGAGATTACTAAGACTAATGCAGAATGTAATATAGTTCCAAATTTAAGTTTTGACTCCCATCACGGTGGAGAAGTTGGCGAAATTGATAAAGCAGATTCAAAGCCTAAGGCGTTTAAATCATGTTCTGCTCGCTATACTGATTACACTCCCTGTCAGGATCAAAAGCGTGCCATGACCTTTCCTAGAGAAAACATGATCTATAGAGAGAGGCACTGCCCCCCAGAGGAAGAGAAGTTACAGTGTATGATCCCTGCTCCCAAGGGGTATGTTACACCATTTCCTTGGCCGAAGAGCCGTGACTATGTTCCATTTGCTAATGCTCCCTACAAGAGCCTTACAGTAGAGAAGGCTATTCAGAATTGGATCCAATATGAGGGAAATGTGTTCAAGTTTCCTGGTGGTGGAACACAATTTCCTCAAGGTGCTGATAAATATATTAATCAAATTGCGTCTGTGATACCTATAACTAATGGGACAGTGAGAACAGCATTGGACACCGGTTGTGGGGTATATTTTTCATCTCAAATTCCAGATGAATTTTCTCGAATCTCCTTGGCTGTTCTTGTGCATTTTAATGTGATAGCTGCATGCTTGCATCATTACTTTTTGGTATGTATTCTTATGTCAGGTTGTTTGCTCAGGTTGCTAGCTGGGGTGCATATCTTTGGAGCAGAAATGTTATTGCCATGTCGTTTGCACCAAGGGATAATCATGAAGCACAAGTTCAGTTTGCTCTTGAAAGAGGTGTTCCTGCTGTCATTGGTGTTATGGGGAGCATAAAGTTGCCTTATCCATCTAGAGCCTTTGACATGGCTCATTGTTCTCGCTGTTTGATACCTTGGGGAGCCAATAGTAAGAACTTTGCACTGAATACTAGCTTCTAATCTAAAATCTACTTGTTGTAAATAACAAACCACTGCTTTCTCATTCTTGTTTCTCCTGCTTCTGTTTGATTTTTCAACCTGCATTGTTTCATTTGTGATACCAACTGTTTAAAATTGCATTTTGTGCTATGCATTTGCAGATGGAATATATATGATGGAAGTTGATCGAGTTCTAAGACCTGGTGGTTATTGGGTGCTCTCGGGTCCTCCAATCAATTGGAAGGTTAACTACAAAGCCTGGCAGAGACCTAAGGAAGACCTTCAGGAAGAACAAAGAAAGATTGAAGAGATTGCTAAGCAACTTTGCTGGGTGAAGAGGTCGGAGAAGTCTGAAATGGCCATTTGGCAAAAGGTTGTAGACTCTGAATCATGTCAGAGGAGACAAGAGGATTCTAGTGTAGAATTTTGTGATTCCTCAGATGGTGATGATGTCTGGTGTGTATGCCTCATATTTTAGTATATAATTTTACATTTTAATGGTTTACTATTGATATTCCCTTCTTTCTACCAGTCATGAAAACAAACATACAAGTACATTTATACAGAAAACATAAATTGGTGGGATAAAAAGCTGAAACTCATACATAGTTGTTCTGTTATTCTCTGTCTTGATTTTAAAAATCCTTTAAATGTGAGAACTGCTTAACTTTGTTCCGAAATTAAGTGGTGTACTGAGTTGGAATTGTGGCTACAGGTATAAGAAAATGGAGAACTGCATTACTCCCACTCCTAAAGTTTCTGGCGGGGATCTTAAACCATTTCCAAGCAGGCTTTATGCCATTCCTCCCAGAATTGCAAGTGGCTCAGTTCCTGGAGTTTCCTCCGAGACATACCAGGATGACAATAAAAAGTGGAAAAAGCATGTAAATGCTTACAAGAAAATTAATAGACTGTTGGACTCGGGAAGATACCGTAACATTATGGATATGAATGCTGCATTGGGTAGTTTTGCTGCTGCTATCTATTCTTCAAAGTTATGGGTCATGAATGTTGTGCCTACTATAGCTGAGACAAATACACTGGGTGTGATATATGAGCGAGGACTAATTGGCATCTATCATGATTGGTATGGTTTCATAACTTGGTCCCATTTTATTCGTCTCTGCTCTTAATCTGAATTATTGAAATACATTTTATGACTATTTTCATATACTATTATTTAATAATTCTCAATATAGATGCAATATCATGTGAACTGTCTGCTGATGATAATGTGCCTTTTTTTGTATTGAATTGTAATTTTAGTGGTGAGTTTTGTTAAAGATCTTTCTTCGGTTTCTTTTTGGCCCAGGTGTGAAGCCTTTTCCACATATCCACGAACATATGACCTCATTCATGCGCCTGGTCTCTTTAGTCTGTACAAGGATAAGTAAGTTTTTCTTCACTATTCAACTTGTAATTGAAACTGCAGTCACTTGTTAATCCTAATTTATGGCCTGATTAGTTTGTGACCGTAGTTTAGATGATATGACCTAAAAATTTGGTAATAGGCGTAAAAGATTGGAAATTTTGTCATTACTTTCAAAGTTCTGCAACTTATGTGATATTTTATGGTGCTGTCTGAGGAATCAGGTGGTAATTTTATCATATATTGAGAATTCTAAAACTGTTTTTATGTCTGTCGTTTTTTTTTTTTTTTCATTCAGTAATCAATTTTGGGCCTGAAATGGTATATTGGATGTCTAAAATAGGCCTCATGAAGAAGTAATTATTAACATGTGTGGTATGGTTGTTAGATAATCATGTCAAATTTTTGAGTTTATGAGATGTTTGGACTAAGCATACCATTTGGAGAAACACTTGTTATTTAGTGTACTTTCCATATAGCAATTGTGTTCATATCCTGTGCCTCAATCATGTGTGTGAGAATCAAATGCAGATGCAATGCAGAAGATATTCTTTTGGAGATGGACCGGATATTGCGACCAGAAGGAGCTGTCATATTCCGGGATGAAGTGGATGTGTTAATTAAGGTAAAGAAAATAGTTGGAGGAATGAGATGGGATACTAAAATGGTTGATCATGAGGACGGTCCTCTTGTTCCTGAGAAGGTGCTCATTGCTGTTAAGCAATATTGGGTTACTGGTGGAAATTCCACATCAACACAATAATCACTGAACCAGAGTTGAACAATATGGTTTGCCCTTTGGCTGCAACTACCTTTCTGCAGACCCTTTTCACAGAATTCATATGGTATTTTAGCCCAATTGGTCATTGCAACTGTGACAGAGTGAGAGGTTGAAGAAGTTTTGCACAATTGTCACTTACCTAAGTTTCATATGTTGTTAATTTATTGATGATGAAAGCTACAAACCTATGATTAAGGTTTATGCCACTTGGCAATTTTTGGAGTAAGTTAGTTATCTGGTAGAATGTTACATTCAGAAGCGAACATCTTCTCACCCTTTTTCTCCTTTTCTTTTCATAGTTATATTCATTTTGAACCCTATATTTGCACACATTTTTTTCAATCTGTACACGTATAAACTCTACGTTTTAGTTCTTAAGATGAGTATTTTCTTTTATCTTTTTGCCCTTATGTGTTAAAATTTTGTGGTTTAGTTTCTATAACCAGAAAGCTGTTCTAGTTTTCTTACAAGGAATATATCTTACTATTTTAATGAACTTTGGTATTTAAAAATTGTCACAATTAAAACTGGTGATATTTTCGGTAGTTTGCCAAACCACTTCCTATTTTTTTATTTTTTTGCAATTGTTAAACTGTCAGAAATTTAAACTTTGAGATGCCTGTAAGATGAGCAGTGGTAGGAGATGATTTCTATAGGGAAGAGTAGCAAAAAAAGGAAAAAGAACAAATAGAGGGGTTTATCAATGATTATTTTTATCAAATATGATGATTGATGCCAATGGTGGTAAGTTATTATTTGTTCAACGTTTTATCAATTGATAATTTTTAACGATCATGTCGGGAAATAATCTAAATCATCAAAATTAGTAAAGTTAAAAATTGAAATTTATTGCAAGTCTTCTAAATTCGTAGTTAGTATAAAAGGGTTGCTAACTTCTGGAATATGACTGTGTTTACTATATTTATTATCATCTTGTTATTAACTGAATTTCTAGGCTTTTTTTAATTCTGGTGTTCTTTTTCATATTAATACTTAAAATAAGAAAAAAAAAATTATTTATTGAAATAGGTAAATTTTTTCAGTTAGATAGAATTTTAAATTAATGAATCTTTTTACCTTAACATGATTTCAGGTGGGTAAAATATAAGTGACATTATGACAATTTTAATTAAAACATTAATTAAAATCATCATCTAATTATTTGACATTATATTTATTAGTTTAACCATTAATAAAATAATAATAATAATAATAATAATAACTATCAAAACTGTAAAAAAACATTAAGACATACAAATTTATTTAAATTAAAACAAAATAATAATAATAATAATAATATAATATAATAATAATAATAATAATAATAATAATAATAATAATAATGAGAATATTACGTGTCATAATTTAAATTTAATCAGTTTAGTTACTTTCACATCAAATATTTAATCACTTAATCATTATTATTCTTTTAAATCAAATTATTAATTTATTCTTATTCTTATTATTATCATTATATTATTTTGTTTGAATTTAAAATAAATTTGTATATCTTAATTTGATCATGTTGTTTTATTATGATGTGATAAATATTTGATACTTTAATAGTTAGAGTGTCTATTAATGGTAATGACCTGCAACTCCAACTTCATCCACTTATTGTCACTGAATAGTTAATATTATATTATTAAATATTATTTTCTTTATTTATAAAATTTATTATATTATGATTATTATAATAATCTTTATTATTGTTATTATTTTAATTAGATTTGTTAGAATATTAGTATTATTATTTCTTAGAAAATAATCATTATATTATTATTATCCCTAAATATTATTATTATTATTTAATTTGTATGAATTTAATTAAAATTATTATTATCATTATATTATTTTGTTTTAATTTAAAATAAATTTGTATGTCTTAATTTTTTTGTTAATTATTATTATTATTAATTTAAAATAAATTTCAGTTACAAAAATTTCTCTACTATAAAATATTTTAGCACAAAACTCAATAATTGCATATATAAAGAAGAAACCACAAAACATAAAAATAAAATAAAAATAAAATAAAATAGAAGTCTAAAATAGTTATAAATGCATCATCACCATGTATTAGAACACAAGTCCTGAGAACAACACCAAAAACTTGTTAACATTGTTCTCTGATGGCAAATGCACCAATAATAAATGTAGCAAGTGATAAATATATCATTATCTCCCAATGGACTTGTGCAACACATGACAATAAATACAATTATAATAAAATTTGACTACAAATAATTCCAAATTTTAAATTTTTGAGAAAAATAAAATTAAAACAATTAATATATATTTTTGTATTTTTAATGAGCACTTGGAATGTGGAAAAAGAATGGAGAGAATATAGAATGCAATTGCTGGGATTAAACTTTCATCAAACCTCACTTTCATGCATAAAATGAATTACCTTCTTTTCAAACAAATGTCAATGTCAACCCACAATAATATCCAAATCCTAATCCCATAGCTGAATGAGCCTAAGCTTATTTATTAACCATCAATTCCTTGATTAATTATATAAATAGAACTTGCAATTGCCACAAGGGTCTCAAGAAAACAAACAAATCATGTTATATTCCTAGACACGAGCTTTCCTTTGGTATTTCAATTCAGAACCTGATTACAAATGATATTTTTCTATACCTTAAGAATCAATTATCATGCCATGAATCAACACAACAAACATTAATGCACAAAATCAAAATATTAACATTTTGAAAGAAAAAAAAATCTATGTAAAGGCATATTTATGAAAACCAATATTGATTAGATGAGAGGTTTCCCTATTTTCTTATATCAAATGGGTTTCTCCTTGCAGTTCTTTCAATCTCTGGATCCAAAAACAATGATTTTGAAAAAACTATCCTTCTTGTTCTAATTGAACCTTGCATATAATAACACACAAAAACTTAGAACCACTAGTAAGTTCAAATAAATATATACAAAAATAAAAATAAAAGTAATAAAAACCAAAAAAAAAATATGAGTCTAAAAAATTATAAATAGATAATTGTTATATATTGAACACAAATCCCTGACAACAACGTAAAAACTTGTTAACACTTTTTGCATTCAATGACAAGTGCACCAGTCTTAATCATAACAAGTAATAAATATTGTTATTTTACAAATGATTTGTGCAATATAATACAAGAGTTACAAATATAATAAAATTAGATTCAATAACAATTCCATGATTTGAGTTGATGTTTTTATGTTAACAATTGAATTGCAAAAAAATATTAACTAAGAATAATATGAGTTGTTAGAGTTATACTTCACCAATCTTCACTCTCATCCATGAAAAGATTTACTAATAATCAATGTCAACCCACAATTTTACCCAAATCTTAATTTCTTAGATGAATAAGCCTAAGTTTATCTATTAATAGTTAATTCCTTAATCAATTATATAAATAAAACTTGTAAATTCTATAGGGGTCTTAAGACAACAAACGAATCATGCTCCTAGACACAAGCTTTCATTTGGTATTTCAATTCAATTCCCAATTACAGAAGGTATTTCCTAATACCCAAAGAATCAAAGATCAAGTCAAGAATCAACACCATATGCAATAACCGCATAATTAAAATACTGATATATTGAAAGAAAAAACATAAATATGAAAACCAGAAATAATTAGGTGAGAGTTCAAAAAGGTAAATTCTAATCCCAACAATAATGGATTTAGTTCCTCATAGTTATGAAGAAGCTAAATGTTCTAGAAGAATAATGGAATAAGAAATTATTTTTAAAGAACCCTAAAGTTGCTTCCAATTTCGCTCCTTGACGATTCAAGATGTCTAACCCTAATGCAGAATAAATATTAAATAATATTTGAAATTCGACACTCGTGTCCGACTCAGATTCAATGGTGTCGGGCCTGACTGGACGCTGTTGTTGTTCCACATGTCCAAGTCTAATTAGCGTGGGACTTAGTCACATGCGTCGAGCGCATTTCATTACATTGCTCTTGAGTTTTCTCAAGCCGGGCTCAGGTTATGTCACCGAGCTTGAGTTGTTTCACATCAAATTGTTCTTTAATCACTCATGTTTAAGCTTCAATCCTTTTTCTCTTAGTTTAATGCTTTCATGTTCCTTTTTAACCAAAATAATAGGAATTAATAATGAAATCCATTTTCTAACTCTCATAATCATTATTAATGAAAACTACCTAAAATTGAGAATTAAGCGGATTATAAGCTTAGAGAGAGTTGATTTTGTTATGAAAAAAATACCAAAAATATCATATAAATCAACTCTACCATCTTCTTTCAAAATCAGATTTCTTTTGTGAGGACATTCAGAAGAATCGTGTCCTTTTTCAAGACACTGAAAACATTGGATAGTTCTTGTTGTAGATTCCTTAGAAGAATCCCTATAATTATATTTTCTCTCAATGAAGACGTGTTGCGATATTCCTGTTTAGAACTTGTCTTCCTATTAAGCTATTGTTCCACCCTTATGCACATTTGCAAAAGATCATTCAAATCATTTTAAGGTAACAACTCTACCCTATCCCATATCTCATAGCAAAGACCACTTTGGAATCTAGCAATCGTTATTCTTGGCTCTTCCAAAATCCCTGCCCTCATTAATAGTAACTCCATTTTCTACCGATACTCCTCTACACTCATATTTTTTTGTTGGAGTCATTGGAGCTTGTCCATCAACTCCTTGTTGTAATAACATGGTACATGGTGTTTTCTAAAGGCTACTCTTAAATTTGTTCCAATGACGAATTTGGGAATTATGGTGGAGTCTAAGGTCTCAAACAAGTGATGTCCACCTATACATGGTTGATGCCTGAAAACTACGAGTAGCCAAAGATACTTGTCTCTCTTCATTTATTCTAACATTCAAAGATTTGTTCAACCTTTATCTCCCAATCAAGATATTCTTATACATTCTCTTTTCCATAGAAAGGATGAAGACTAAACTTAGGCCAATACAAGAAATTATCGATTAATATACAGATTATTACATACAAAATTTTATCCGTAAGTAAATTTAATATAACCTACGAATTTTACTTATTGATATATGGATTTTACATACGAATTTTATGTACGGAAAAATCCATAGGTAGATTACCTACGGATCCAAATCCGTATGTAATTATGTATAGATCTAAATCCGTAGATAATTACCTACAAATTTTTTTGTAGATAATATTAATAATTAATTTTATTAAAATTATTATTATTTTAAATATTACTATTACTACTACTAATATTATTATTAATTATATTAACATTATTATTATTATTTTTAATAACAAGAAAATAATCTTATTATTGGATTTCAAAAATGAAAATGATCAACATATATAAAATTTAAAATATTTAACATATCCTATAAATCCATAATTCTTTTAATTGTAATTTCTCTGAAAATAAATATTGAAGTTATCCTTTACAATTATTTATTGATTTCAAAATGTTAAACATTGTGTACTCGTCTATATGAACATTTTGAAGAATTTTAATATCTAACAAAGAATATATGACTATATTTTAGAAAAGTCATATTCATCTTTTAAGTTAGAACAAATATACCTCTTGGCTCATAATAAAGATATTAAATTACTAGAATATGACCCCAAGACAAACATTTCTTTCAATAATTTTCAAATTGTGAACCATGCAATGCTCTACGAAAGGCTTGTGTGGCCAAATGAGAGACCATAAATGTCATCTTTTTTGTCAATATTGAACATTAATAATGAAGAGATTTCTAAGAAGTTAAACGATTTCTAGCCTACCAATGTGTCACACATATCTGGTACTGTATGGGGCATTGACCTGTGCCTCAAGAAATATTATTGTAGCCTGATGGAACAGCTCTTAAATGAGGTGGTTTAGAATTTATTGCAGAAGGAAAAATTCCATGGCTCTCATATATACATGTCTCTATCGTTAGTTGCATGTCCCTTTTAAGACATTCTATTCTTGAAGTTTCTCTTAATTGTGTTATCAATAACTTCATTATTATTACCATTCTTCATAGCATCAGTGAAAGAATGAATCGGAAGCATCTGATAGCCGACAAGTACACAAAAAGAAAGTTGGCAATTACTATACTGTAAGGATAATATCTTGAAAGGTAAAAGGTAAAAGGGAAAAACTATTCCATTTATATGCTATAAAATAAACATTCTGGATATTATTCTAATCCAAGGACCAGATCCAACAAAATACATAAAAACAAAGCTATGCAACAAGCACAGGATGTCTTCACTTCACAATACGAGGTCACCTTTCACATCCCTTTCTTTTTATGATACCAAAAGCATGGCTACAAAAAACATCCATTTTCGTCACCTTTTTAACCAGAAGCTGCAAATTCTGAATGGAAAAGTATTCATGATATCAAAGATTACAGAAAAATACAACAAGATTATTAAGAGGACAGGACTATATTAGTACACAAGAAACACCTTGACCTTACTATCGACGTGGAGATTTGAAGCCCATATGATGCACTCTTTGCCTTTCCCACACTTCCATACGTTCACCCATACATAATTTAACAAATTCCAAGACCAAAATAATATCTCAAACTTACGCTAAATGTATACTAGTTTTGTGGCATGTGGTGAGTGAGAGTGCTGCAGTGGTGATGTGGCATAAGCGTGATGTTGTGGTCCATGTTTTGTACCATAATTTCCCAGTTTGGTCTCAGAAGGAAACCTAGTTACCTGAGAGGTATTAGTCCTGGGTGTAGACCTAGGATGTTCGTATGTTACGAAAGCATCACCAGCAACTCTAACTGATTTGTGGCTCTTGCAACCCAACAGCATGCTAGGGCGCCTTCTCTGAACCTCTCTGGGGGCTTTTGTTTTTCCATTTGATATAAATGCTGTTCTTATTGGACTCCTTACTGTTACTTCAGACATCTGTTCTTCACAGTCTGACATTACCGCAGCACTGGCAGTGGCCACACTCCACTCTATGCTTCCCTCACTTGGTGCATAACCATTTGTGGGGCTCACACACCCAGAAGCAACATCTGATGTTTGCCTTGCAAGGAAGGGGTTGGTTTTGCTTTTGATGCTTTCGATCTCAAACAAGTCTGAACTTGCATCACTTGCAGCATCATTTATGTGGTTTGAATCAATTTCTTCCGTCCTTGGAACCCCGTCTCTTGAGGACAATACCATCCTTCTATCAAAGCTCAAGGACTTGATCCTATTTTTCTGTATGGGGGAGCCAAACACCTCCAGGGATTTCCGTGGTTTGATCTCTTCTTCGTCTTGTTGAGCTTGCATTTTGACAAGATGGTTTTGTTTTCCTGAGGCAGAACTCATGGGTGAGAATGTCAAACTGTTCCTTCTGCTGTTCACTCCCACCCCATAACTCTCTTCCTTTTTGAAGTAAACATTATTGATTTTCAAGAGTTCGGCATTAGGCTTACTCAATTTAATTGAATGGCTAGCATCTAGAGCAGCAATATCCACCAGCTTTCTTGTTGTTGTTTTGCCATGAACTGCACCATAAGTAGCACTTTTGCTAAAACTGATTTCGCCTGCATCAACAGAATCTTTGCCGGAACAAGAGCATTTGAAGCCAAGACCGGCTAGAACGCTCTTGGCTTGACACTTATCTTTTTTATTCCTTAAAGAATTTCTCATCCCAATCTGCAGGAAAGCACTCTGGCTGTTGCTAGTTGATTCAGAACGAGTGCTTGGAGTTCCATACTGAAGTGTGTGCTTTCTAGTTGCTACAGCCACTGGTTCATCTCTCTGGTGCAGGTACTTTGAAGTGGCAATGCTGCTGGCAGATCTAGGGGTCTCAGATTCTCCTACATTGAAGTACTTTTCCGCCCCAAACACTCCAATTTCTCCATTCTCTTCTTTCTTTTCTACCTTTTGAAGAGGGGACCTTCTGTTGCTGCTGAAGGGACTGAGTTTTTGGCTTCTTTCATCAAGCCTTCCTACAATGGTCCCTTCATTTCCATTCAAATATGGAGAGAAAGTGGCATCATAGAGATGGCCGTTATTGTTCTCAGAGTTCAAAGTATGCAACTGATGAAAGCTGCTGTTGGCAGTGAATGAAATGGTAGCCATAGTGGAAGGAAATAAAAAGTTGTAGGTTAAAGCCAAAAAGAGAAAATAAAACTAGTTTGGAGACAGGTTAATAGAAAAGGCAACAATGCATGGAAATAAAACTGGTGATGTGTTGAGAGAAAGTTGAGCAAGAGGGCTCAAAAAACATGAAACAAAATTTCCTAGGTGCTTGAGGATCAAAGTTGAGGGGGGGACATACTTTAAGCAATGAAAAGGCAAAAGGGTAGAAAGATAGAGGGAAAGAAAATGGATTCAAGAGAGGGTATGAGATGAAAGCTTGGATGGGTGCCATTCCAATTTAGCAGCAGCTCTATATGTAGGCTATTGGAATATGCAAAATGTCACGTAGTAGGGCCATGTGTTTGTAGCTGACCTAACACTTCACCCATAGTTTTCACGCCTAAATTACATTCAATTCAGACAACTATTTTTACTGGAAAAGTACTTTTGTACAATTATTTTGTATTACAAAGTGAGATAGAAGTTAAAACTAAGTTAAGACTATAACTCTTAATACAAATTTTAAACTAACTATTTTTAAAAATTAATAATTTTTTAATATCTTGTCATTTGTGATTGGATGGCACAATAAGTTTTACATTATTACTGTATAATTGTTTTCTAAAATATCTTTAAAATATTATATAAATGATATAGTTTTACATTATAATCAAATTACAACGTGAGTTTAGTAATCATAATTAATGGTAAGAACATTGATTTTATAAGAATATCATTTTAAAATTTATACCAATAGTGTTTAATAATCGATTGATCGTGCGACAATTTTAACCAGCTTTGTATAATTGTTAAATTCATACATTATACAATTATTTTAATTCGTTACGTAACACATAGGAAGTTTTTTTCTTTTTTTTGAAAGGACAAGTTATAAGAAACTATATTTACATCGAGGAGGTTATCTGTTTTATATTTTTGATGAAAAATCATTTTAATTTTTAACCGTGTTTAACATCTTAAAAAATAAAGTAAATAAAAGAAATTATTTGAAGTAACTTTATCTTATTTTTGTACTTCTTTTCGGTTTCTATTTGTTTCAAGTGTAAAACAAATTATCCGAAAGTTCGGCTGAAGTAGGATTTCTCTTATTAATGATGGTCACTTTTCGGTACAAAGGATTGCAATTAGGCATATCAACAAATTTTTCTTTGAAAGAACACAGTTTTCTTTTCCCTATACGGTAACTAGGCACAATATTTATTCAAATATATAGGACTGTTTCTCTCAAGGGTAAATTCGATCTTTTGGAAAGCCAAATATAGACCTCTGATTGGTTGCAATTTCACCGGAATACTAGTCGGAATTAAGTTCATGAAGAACCGAATTCTGAACTGATATTTTATCCTTTATTAATAATGTAGTGGCTTAATTTGGAAAACAATATGAATTAATATTTGTAATCTTTAATATTTTTGAAAAGTAAAATGTAGGAAGATGATTATATTTAGTAAGAATGTAGGATATAACTTTTTAGACAAGTAAAAAACTAGATAAATAAATATTGATATATAGTATATTTAAAAAAATAAAGTAGAAAATATATAAAGATACATTTTATAATGAGTGTATTTATGAAAAAAAAAAATATTTGAAGTGGTGGTTGCATGTCCCATGCTGGCAATATTGATAAAGTAGTGGAAGATTATCAACTTTGTTTGGTTGTCGTTCAACTTAATGTTGGCTCTTCTCCTTCTTGTGATATTTTCCTTTTAGCATAAGAGAAGTCTATATTTTTTAAGCTTTAAATAGATTTCTTTAAAGAAAAGGTAGGTGTTAATTTGTACTCGGTTGAGGGTATATTTTAGGTTCAAAATAAAATAATAGGGTGAAAAAAAAATAATCCACTTATAACATGAAATAGGTTGAGGGTATATTTTAGGTTCAAAATAAAATAATAGGGTGAAAAAAAAATAATCCACTTATAACATGAAATGGAGTAAGCGTAAGCTAGTCACGAAGACCAAATTAAGAGACCAATTTAATAATTAATAAATTATACTCTACATAAATTGTCACTCTTCCAACCATAGGTGTTCATGTTAATTTGTTAAGATTTAATATCAGATAATTGAGAATAATTGTTACTCTTCCAACCATAGGTGTTCATGTTAATTTGTTAAGATTTAATACCAGATAATTGAGAATAATCATATTACGTATAAATTTAATACCATAATACTTCATAGAAAAGTATACATATGAGGTGTTGGGATATGAAAAGGACATCTTCATTTAGGCTAGTCAAGAGTGATAAAAAACATTAGTGGCTAGAACTGAATTGATTTTTTATGGTGATAAAAATACTAGTTTCTTTTATGTACTATGGTTAAAAAATGTGAAATGCTAATGGTATTCACAGACTTTTGGTCGAGGATTTTATTTATGAAGATTTTACTCTAATTTTTGACGACTTTTTTCATAATGAGTTTCAACTCTTTTTATTTCGTTGTAGAAAGTTTTTTTTTTACATAGATTTGGTGTGACCCCATACATTTTGCTATTTGTTTTTCTTGTTTTTTTTTAATAATACTTTTTCATGTGATGACATATGATTAGTGAGTTTTGTGTCTTAATTTAGTTGAGACATCGAAATTCATAGTAAAGTAGTCTATTATAAAAAAAAAGATATTTGAAGAAGAAATTATTTAATAATACATATATTTTAAGGAAATATAACTAAAAAGTTAAGTAAATAAGAAAAATTATAAAAAAGAATACAAAAGAAAAATTGTGAAAAAGATAAATGGAAATTTTTATTTGTTATTATTGGAATTATTTAGTTATGTATACTATTATTACCCGAGTTGTGTTGAATCTTCTGAAGTGGGTGAAATCAGATCTCCTGATGGTGATATGTAGTCAAAGGGACAAAGGAATGTTTAACTGTAAAAAATTATATGAGGCTCAAATCAATAAGAGTATAAAAAAAATATTTGTTTAAGTTGAAGTGAGAGATTAAGTTAAGTATAATGAGTTTGTATTTATAATATAAGCTTTAATAGATGATATTATTAGCATTGAAATGTCAATATTGAATGAAAGTTTTAGAATGTTGGATAACCAAACTTTTAATGATAATAATTTCTTCTCGAAATAATAAAGCACCTTCCTCGCCTTATAAATAGTAAAACACTCCTAAACCTTCCTCTTGTGGAGGATCTTGCTGCCTTGTTTTCAGGTAAGACCGATTAATAGCTTGTTGAACATTAAGTCTTATTGTCTAGACTTGTGTTTATCTGAACAGAGATTATGAAAAGAAACTTTGACTACAATGAGGAAGTTAGGCGATGTAGGTTTCAAGTGAACTTAGCCTAACTAAAGAGGCAGGTCCATATACTAAATATGATAAATAAATTATTCATAAACTAGAAAATATATTTTTAAAATAATGATTAAAAATTCAAGAAAAATTTGATTATGATAAATTTGTTAAGTTACATTATTGTATATTTTTTATAATCCTATGGTTCCAATAGTGATGTTTTTAATGTAAATAATTTCTTTTTTTGGATATACTATTTCAAATAGCCGACAATTAATTACACCGTGAGAAATTTGGCAAGAAAAATATCTTGAAAAGTAAAAGGAAAAAGGAAAATATCTTGAAAAGTAAAAAAAAAAAAAAGAAAATATATTGAAAAGTAAAAGAAAAAAACTATTGGAGTTATATGCTGAACTAAACTTTCTGAGTATTATTCTAATACAAGGAGCAGATCCAACAAAATACATGAAAACAAAGATATGCAACAAGCACAGGCGCTTTTCTCGTGTCTTCACTTCACAATACGAGGTCACCTTTCACATCCCTTTCTTTTTATGAGAACAAAAAGCATGACTACAAAAAACATCCATTTTCGTCACCTTTTTAACCAGAAGCTGCAAATTCTGAATGGAAAAGTGTTCATGATATCAAAACAGAAAATAACTAGATTATTTGGCACCTTACTATCGACGTGGAGATTTGAAGCCCATAAGATGCACTCTTTACCTTTCTCACACTTCCATACGTTCACTCATACATAATTGAACAAATTCCAAGACCAAAATAATATCTCAAACTTACTTACGCTAAATGTATACTAGTTTTGAGGCATGTGGATGTTCGTATGTTAGGAAAGCATCAACAGCAACTCTAACTACTTTGTGGCTCTTGCAACCTAACAGCATGCCAGGGCGCCTTCTCTGAACCACTTTAGGGACTTTTGTTTTTCCATTTGATAACGTAAATGTTTTCCTTATTGCACTCCTTGTGGTTACTTCATGTTGTAAAAACAAAGTATTGCAAATCTGCTAGGTGCCTACTTTTCTGGCCAGCTCCGATGGTGATCCTGTAGCATAGCTCTTTGGATGCGGTCCTTCATGTCTGGAAACAAGAATCCACACTCGAACGTTGGGTCTTCTCTGCAAATAGCGAGTTCCTCCAGAAGTCGCGCTAATATGTCTTGACTGCATCCTTCTCCATCTTTATTTCTATCTTCTCTTCTTCTATGTAACAACAGCCTTTTACTAGACATCTCTCCCCTTACCACAGGACATATCTACATATTTTCTTCCTCTTCTTCAAAATACATTTTCACATTTCAATGTTACGGTTATTATTATACTTATTAATTCAATTATAATTATTATAATATTATGATGTTTGGGTCTCATTCCCGCATGATTTTATTTTATTTTTTTAATTTTTTTTGTATTTTATTATTGTGCGTGTTATTTTATTTATTTTTTTATTTTTACTTGTAATTAATTAATTCAAAATAATATTGTGGTGCGTGAGTCTGGTTTCACTTAGTTTTATTTTTTTCTAGTTTTCTTTTGCATTTTGCGTGGGTCTGGCCTCCGCTTAGTTTTATTTTTTTTTTAGTTTTCTTTTGCATTTTGTGTGAGTCTGGTCTCCGCTTGGTTTTATTTTTTTTTAATTTTTTTTTACATTTTATTATTGTGTGTGCTATTTTTTTTTTTCATTATGCGTGGGTAGAACCCATACTACTTATAATTAATTAATTCAAAACAATATTGTGGTATGTGGGTCTAGCCCCCTGCTTGGTTTTATTTATTTTTTTTGAATTTTCTTTTTGTGTTTTGCGTGAGTCTAGCCTATGTTGCTTGCAATTAATTAATTATAAATAATATTTTGGTGCATGGGTCACACCCTCGCTTTGTTTTGTTTTTGTTTTTTTAAATGTCTTATCCACGTTACGTGGGCTGTGGCATTTTAGAGTGGGTTTGACCCACACATTTTTTTGGCAGCTATTTCGATTTGTTCTTGTAGTGCTTAAATACCTATAAAGTATAGGGATGTTTAACTAAAGTGATGCTACTTGATTCTAGAAAAAGAAAAATATGTTCTAAATGCTACCTGATTCTAGGAAAAAGGAAAATGGATTTTAAAACTTTTGATTGTATACTTTAAGACTATGTGAAACACAATGTTATCTATAAGTTTCTTGTTCTTAATAATGATACAATTGAACATAATATTATAATAGAAACAAAAAATATTGAGTTATTTGAATGTGTTTTTTCCTTACAATTACTAGTAATGTCATATTGTGAGGATTTGAAAAATAAAAGATAAAGAAAGAAAACCTCTTTAAAGATAATTTTTACATTTATTTTTGTTAAAAATAATTTATCAATTCATGGATTTGATCCTATTTTTCAATATAGGGGAGCTAAATACCTCCAAGGATTTTCTTGGTTTGATTTCCTTTCCTCTTCATCTTGTTGAGTTTGCATTTTGACAAGATGGTTTTGCTTTCCTAAGGCAAAACTCAAGGGTGAGAATGCTAAACATTTTTAAATGTTAAAAGTCTCACGTTTGATGTCATCAAATACGGTTAATTAGTTTTTTGTGGTTTTCAAAGTGGTTAATCAATTTTTTGAAAGTTTTAAACTGTTTCTTAAAGGTTTGAATGTTTTGTTTCTATATTTTATATACGAACAACTTAAGAAAAGAAGAGTCAAAAAACTTGTATGATTGTTTTCACTCATGCAAGTGTAAACAAAAAACTTCATCGTATCTTTAAGAAAATTTGTTGACTTGTGCAGTGTAGAGGACAAATATTTTTTTAGGAAAGTGATATTTGTTACACACTTTGAAGTCATCATTATAATCTTGTATTAGTAATCTAAAGAAATATTTTTTGTAATGGCTTCAATCAAGAACATGGCTACTATCATCGTCAAATTGAATTATTTTGATGGGGGACACTTACTGAGATGGCATAAACGATTTCATTTTCTATTGAATTCGCTTCATTTGGTATATGTTATTAACACACCAATACCAGGCAAATCTGAAAATAAAACCATTGATCAACTAAGGAGGAGACATAAGTGAGAAACTGATAACTACATGTGCATGGGTATATTCTGAATACAGTAAGTGACGCGTGTCAGAGAATTAATAATCAATGGAGTTATTACAATTGACTATGTGAAATCTAGTCAAAACTTGGCAGATCCTTTTACTACAGGATTACAAAGAGACTTGGTGAATAAAATATCAAGGGGGAGGGAACTCAAGCCCATGACTGAAAATCATCAATGATGGAAATTCAACTCAATGCTTGACATTACGTTAAGTCTTGAGTTCAATGTAGTTAAAGTACATCATCAGAATGATTGTAAGCACAACAATTAATTGTCATATCAAGGTTCTTAGCGCTTTTTCCGCTTGTCAAGTGAGGAGGTTGAGTTAATCGCTTAAGATTTTCTAATGGTGCTAAAATTGCGAGGGTGCTAGAATCAAGACCACCTATGTGAATGTAAAGTGTGGCTGCTTCATGGAGTTAAAGGGCTTGACTCTAGAAACATTCATGAAAGATACAGGACATAATGTCATGTTGAATGTGTTAGATATTTTAAAGCAAGTTTTTTTATGTAAGTTGTATATGTGAATTGTTTATACTACATATCAAATACAATTTTGGTTCAAAGACTTTCTACCATGTAGTTCTGATATGATGTAATGAATTTTTTTACAATTTAATGGTTCAAATCCCAAAATACCATTATTTATGCATATCATATTTAAGTTGTTTTTTATCATTAATTTGTACTTAACATGTTGGAAATGGCGGGGGATTATTAAACATTTTCAAATGTTAAAAGTCCCATGTGGCTTGTCATCAAATACGATTAATTAGATTTTAGTGGTTTTCAAAGTTGTTAATCAGTTTTTTGGAAATTTTAAACAGTTTCTTAAAGGTTTGAGTTTCTTAAAGGTTTGAATGTTTTGTTTTTATATTTTACATATAAACAACTTAAGAAAATAAGAATGAGAAAAAAATTGTACGATTGTTTTCACTCCTACAAGTGTAAACAGGAAACTTTACCATATTCTAAAAAAAAAAAAATTGCTAACTCTTGTAGTCAAATATCTCTTTAAGAAAATGACATTTGTTATATGCTTTGAAATCATTATTATCCTCTTGTATTAACAGATAATGTGAAACTAAACTATTCTTTTTGTTGTTCACTCCAACCCCAAAATTCTTACTTTTTGAAGTAAACATTATTGATTTTTAAAAGTTATGCATTAGGCCGACTTAATTTAATTGAATGACTGGCTTCTAGAGCAGAAATGTCCACTAGCTTCCTTCTTGTTGTTTTTCCTTGCACCATAAATAGCAGTTTTGCTAAAACTAATTTCACCTGCATCAACAAAATCTTTGTCAAAACAAGAGCATTTGAAGCCAAGACCAGGTGGAAAGCTCTCAACTTCATACTTATCATTTTTATTCCTTAAAGAATTTCTCATCCCAATTTGTTGAAAAGCACTCCGGCTACTGCTAGTTGATTCAGAGCGAGTGCTTGGAGTTCCATATTGAAGTTTGTGCTTTCTATTTGTTAGAGCCACTGCTTCATCTCTGGTGCAGGTACTTGAAGTGGCAATGTTGCTTACAGATCTAGGGGTCCCAGATTCTTCTACATTGAAGTACTTTTCAGCCCCAAACACTATGATTTCTCCATTCTCTTCTTTCTTTTCTACCTTTTGACGAGGAGACCTTCTCTTGCTTGAAGGGATTGAGTTTTTGACTTCTTTCTGTTAGATATTCAAGTGTGAGTCTAAGTCTCACATTGAATAAAAATAAAAAAAAGTTGAGAAATATATAAGAAAGAAGATCTACAAACCTAATATCTTAAGGTTTTTGATTGATGATGGTGTCATTCATTTATGTGTTGAGCTCTTATTTTCATTCATTTATGTGTTGAGCTCTTGTTTTCATTCTTGTGAAATCTCTCTAGTGTTTCTTCTTTCGATTCTAGCAAGACTTTCATCAATCCTTCCTACAATGGTCCCTTTATTGCCATTCAAATATGGAGAGAAAATGGCATCATATAGATGACTGTTATTGTTCCCTGAGTTCAAAGTATGCAACTGATTAAAGCTGCTGTTGGCAGTGAATGAAATGGTAACCATAGTTGAAGGAAAAAAGTTTTCGGTTAAAGCCAAAAAGAAAAAAATGTACTAGTTTGGAGACAGGTTAATAGAAAAGGCAACAATGCATGGAAATAAAAATATGTTGAGAGAATGTTGAGCATAAAAAAGGCTTAAAAACCATGAAACAAAATATCCTATGGGCTTGAGGGTCAAAGTTGAGGGGCGAATAACATACTTTATGCAATGAAAAGGCAAAAGGGTAAATAGATAGAGGGAAAGAAAATGGATTCAATATAGGGTATGAGATGATACCTTCAATGGATATCATTCAAATTTACCACCAGGTCTATATGTAAGCTATTGCAACAGACTAGTTATATTTTGACATTCTACGTCCATTTAATAACTAAAAAATATAATTATTTTATTAAAAAAACAATTATAAGGTGGAAGAATTTTTTAAATAATGGTGTCAAACAACATTTATCCATTGCAATATGCAAAATGTCACGTAGTAGGGCCATGTGTTAGTAGCTGAGCAGACAACAACCAATATTTTTCACGCCTAAATTACATTCAATTGAGCATGACTATTTTAACTGAAAAAATAATTTTATAATTATTTTAGATTATATTGCATGAGATAGAAGTGAAAACTAAGTTAAGGCCATCTAAGAGAAAGACATAAAAAAAAATATTATAAAAGTTAATCCGAAAGTTTTCTTCATTCAATCAATCACAAATCAACATTAATATAACTTTTAATACAAATTTTAATCTATTTTTAAAAATTAATAAAATTTTCATATGCTGTTATTTGTGATTGGATGGCGCAATAACTTTTACATTATTACTGTATAATTGTTTTCTAAAATATCTTCAAAATATTATATAAATAATAGTTTTACATTATAATCAAATTACAACGCGAGTTTAGTAATCATGATAGATGGTAAGAACATTGACCTTTATAATTTATAAAATATCATTTTAAAATTTAAACAATAGTGTTTATTAATCGATTGATCGTGCGAAAACTTTATAATTGTTAGATTCATACTTTCTACAATTATTTTAATTCGTTATGTAACACAGACAGGAAGTTTTTTTTTTTTTTCTTTTGAGACGACTCGGATAGGAAATTATAAAAATTATATTTACATCGTGTGGAGGTCATTAGTTTTGTATTTTAATGAAAAATCATTTTAATTTTTAATAGTGTTTAATGTTAGTTCAATCATAATTTAAAATCAATATCATAAATATATTTTAGAAGATATTAGAATCCATGATTTTCAAATAATATAGGATAATGATAAGATAATGAGAGAGATTTACGAGTAATTCATGAGAGATCCAGCCAAAAGAACTCGAGTCTTCTTAAGTCAATCTATCTCTTGTAATCACTTTTCTTATCTACACACTTTCTTGATGATTAATTGTTGAGAACCCTCATACTACAGAGACAGAACCCTAGTTTTTCTTTTCTGTCATCAACGCCCATCAAGTTGGTTACCACTGGTAATTTATAAAATAAATAACTTTTTCATATTTACCAATAGCTATTTCTATTTTATTAAATCATATTCAGGCTTGTAATTATATTTCAAATAAGTCACATTATATGGAATATATTCATTTATTTTCTAACATTCTCCCACTTCACATGGTGTTGTAATAATTCATGATTTAATAATTACATAAATCATAATGCGTATTAAAAACCTTCAATAAATTGGTTACACATTATTCGTCATACTTAAATATATTGAAATAATAAGAGTCAGTTGTTGGTTACATGTCGTTCAATCAACACATTCCCTTCTTTCCATGTACTATTGTATAAGGAGTTGGCATAGCTCGACAACTCTGACAGTGTATTGAGACTTAGTTTGACTATGACGCTCATATGAAGACCATATGGAGTACGTGCCCGAGCTACCCACATTTGACTATGACGCTTAGGAAGCAACTCCATCACCATCATTGATGGATTCTTATAGTCTAACTCTGAGTTAATTTGCACCATCAGCACCCTCCAACGAAACCTCATCATCACAAGGGTTAAAAAGAAAAGCTCACATGGTTGACCTGATGGACGCTAACAACAAACTTAAATGCAGTTACAGAAGCCATGAACGTCAACAATTCAAATATAAAGGAATTATCGACAATTGTACTTGAACACGACATAATATTTTGTAACACGTTCATTACATGCGTCATAACTCGTTGTACCAATACACCGAAAGTGATATCTAAGAAATGTTGGTTGAAATAAAGATAAAAGATGACACGTTTATGAAATAGTGTTACAAGTACCTAAGCAGTAAGCTGACTCTCGTCAAACTTATCTTTGGGATGCCCATAGACCGTCGTATGAATAAGTTATTGAGTATCATCACTAGAGGGCCATTGAATATTATTTGATTGATGTTATTTGCCCAATTTTAACTTATCTTACTTCCATTTTAAATATAATATTAATACTTCATATAATCTTGTAATTTGTACTCTTGGTTATTCCTAAACAAAGTAATTTGCAATCATGTTTTTGTGAATATGATATTTATATTGCATAATTATATATGTTGTTACTCGTTTTATGGTTGATAAAAAAGTTATATGTCTTCACTTGTGTAGTTATGACTTTGTCTTCTACAAGCAAACGACATAAAAGTGTTAGGACGCGTGGAGGATCCCCACAAAATGATGATGGCACTCTTGCTTTGGAGATGGGTAGGGTTGAACTCTTGTTAAACCAAACCTGTTTTTTTAGTGAACGTGACCAGATGATTTTGTATGCCACGTAGTTTTATGGAAGGAAAATTTAGGCTTTGCTCAACAAGGGTTTCCATTTCAAAATCATCTCTTGTATTAAGGTTTGCAAACCTTTGAAAAGATGCTTACTACAATAACCTCTATTCAAATTGCAGTTGACAAATTACAGTAACCTCATTAGTGAGGTTAATAACAAGAAGATAATTATTGCACCTTCTTATTGGATGCCTTTAGCACACCTCCAATACCGCGGACTATAACTCTCATATTGAAACATCCCCGGTCACCTAAACAACGATCACGATATGACATTGAATTCAATGCTTTGACTGAGTTTTAGTGTCAAGGTCTCAGGAACATAAGCAGCTTGACACTTGACGACAGACTACTCCATCATGCCCATGTCCATATATTGAGACCGCAATCAACTAATTTTTCTCAATTGCTGCATGTTGACATTTTTATGTTATGGACCATAAAAGATAATATAATGATTAATTGACCTTACTCCATTATGCAACACATGGTAAAATGCAGGGATAATAACTCTGCTCTTCTGTATATGTGATGCTCATTTCACGCATCTTCCATCTGTTCAACATTGACTTATCCCGCAAGACATTCGGGCACTTGGGTTGGATAAACTTCTTTGCCAAAAAAATATTGCACAAATTGAATATCTTTCAACTTAATGGTATATGTCAACATGGTACGATGGATGATGATCATGACGATAAAGATGATGAAGAGCCACCATAAGCTCACGATGATGTTTAACTTGCACCCCAAGCGTCAATCCCCCTAATATCCTCTAATCCTCATATGTTCTCGCAAATGATGAGTGATATTCAAGAATTGCAGCAATGATTAAGTAATTTGACCATAAATGTGCATAATTTCAAAATGAATATGACCTTATATGATAATTTGCATATGGATATACTCATATGATAATTTGCACATGGATATACTTAGTTTGCAGATAGATATGCACAATGGATATAATAATTGGCACACCGATCTGCAATTTATAAACTGATATGCGTAGACAAATTGACATTGTCAACAACAGAATTAACCAGGTGCAAGACAATATCAGGAATTTCGTGACTCTTTCAAGTGATTTTTGGATGACTTGTAATAATTATTAATATATATTATTTTATTCTAATTAAACTTTTGCCTCAAATCTCATTGTACTCTATGTTTAATTATATGAAATTCATAGTTTCCTTCCTATAAAAAAATATTAATTTTCACTTAAATATTTCTAATATTACAACTTAATTAATAAGTTCAATTCATCAATTATATCCAACAAATCAGTAATATTTCATTCTAAATTAAATTTAACTATATAATATCAACTGTATTATTTAACATTTACCACAAATTTCTAAAAACACAAAAATTTATCAATCACCCAAACCAAATTAATAATATTTTATTTTCAATTGTTTTTAAACTAAAGGGTAAATTACTAATTCTTACAATTTTATCAATTAAAAATAATTCAAAAATAATTCACGCCTACCAAATCATTCACAAATTTTTCACTCAAATTCACTCAAATATTATTATTTACTCTCAACTCAAATAACAAAACTTTCTATACACTTTGACATGAAATCTACTCTCTCAAATCCAATCCATTCCTTTGAGCCAAACAAAACCTGAATATATTTTTTTTTCGTTTTCAAATTAGGAATATGCACAACAAATTCATTTCTTTTGCATTTTAGAATATGAAAATGGATATTAGAATTTTCAAAAATATACTTCTATATAAAGCATAATCTTAGTATGTTTACTTGAAGTTAATGATTTAAAATCACGTTAAAATATCGACTGCATCTAAATTTATAATTAATTTTAAATATAAGTAAATTTAAATGGATTTTCTTTAGGTAAAAATTTATATCAAAGTTTGTTATTTTATAACTTATTTTTATAATGAAATAATTCAAAATCAAAATAACTTTATTCAGAATAAACTTTAATTTATTTTTTATTATTGTTCAAAACTAATTTTACAAACAGTTACTCGGTGAAAAAGGACAAACTGCATCATCTTCATCAGTAAGTATGGAATCTACTGAAAATGTTCTATACACACATCACTTTCATTCCTAACAAGAACATCCTGCACAAGCCCCCACGCAATTGTGACATTTTTTCTCCCTACATCAAATCACACAAACGGTAAATACATACATCCATGTCATTGAATAACAATTAGGTGTGGTCTCCATGATTAAAAGAAGGTCCCTTTTTACAGATAAAATCTATCTTATTCATACCTTTGTTTGGACATGGTTTAAACTTTCTCAAAAATAGAACCAAAGAGAACCCACACGAAGCATAAAAATGCAAGATTTTTGAAATTAAGCTTACTAGTGGAACTATGCAAGATATCTCCAATAAGTCAGCAATGAGATACTGAAAATGACACCACCCTGGATAGCCCAACATCAATTTATTGATTAAAGATTGACCAGAATGGACAAAAGGGAAAGAAAAATCAAAGAATTTCTTTGAATTGATTGACATATTTAAGTTTTAACTTGAGATATAATCTCATTATAATGTGATTTATCATTTTTAGAGAAATAGAAAGCCTAAAATTTCATGATAAAAAAAGAGGCTGAAATCAGAATGAAGCCTAAACAAAAGTGAAACGAGGCAAAGTGTGGATTCTCACAAGCACACAATGATTAAGCCTTTTCTCTATCTAAAAATATCTAATTAGACTCATTCTTATGACTTCAAAAGTTAATATCTAGAGTTTCAGTTCACTTTCAGACCAACAAATCAACTAAACACAAAGTGCTTATTAACATTTATGATTTTTCCCCCTAAAATTAGAATACATTTTTAAAATTCCAAATTTTGCATCATAAGATTGTTCTAAGGATTATGGTTTTAACGATTGATTATTTTTTTATTTTATTTTAAACACTTCAAATTCTACATAATTTACTAGCTATCTTTCCTTTAAAATATTTATTTAAATGAGAAAATATGAAGGGAAACCTCTTTTTTTCTAACTTCTTTTTCCTATTCCCTCGATTCTAAATTTTCTTCTAATTTCATCCACAAAAAATAATAGTTTCTTTATATAATTCAAAGACTAAGGCGCACAATATTCTTGAGAATTAGGTTGCAACATTTGGTCTCAATTGGAATTTTCTATTCCTTTTCCTATGTATTTAATTTTATGAATTGAGGGTATTCATTCTAATTCAAAATAAATTGATCATGATTCAGTCCAATTCATGAGTCAAATTTTAAAAGAATTGATTATTAAGTGGTATAGAAAATTAATGCGCTTTTATTAAATTCTTTTTAATCAAAAGGTTTCTGAAATTTAATTGATTTTGTGTTAATGATATCCATAAAAGGTTTTTGTGAGATAATTTAACTTGGATTAAGATTTCATTCAAATTCAAGTTTTAACCACCTAAATAGAATATCATTAAATTTGGATTCAATAATTGAGTACTGGTAGTTTACTTTTAACTATTTTTTATCCTTTTAGAGCCCGATGATGTCTTCTCAAAGTTATAAATTGATGAATATGACAAAGGCAGAAGGCTCATCTACTCCATTGAATCTAAATTTATAATTAATTTTGGTAAATTTAAATAGATTTTTTTCTTAGATTAAGAATTATATGAAAGTTTATTTTATAACTTATGTTTATGATGAAATAATGCAAAATTAAAATAACTTTATTCATGATCAACTGTAATTAATTTATTATTAGTTTTCAAAAAAAAAAAAATACAAACACTTACAAGAACATCGAGAAAAAAAAAAGATATGATAACTGCATGATCCTCATCAGTAAGTATAGAATCTACTCAAAATGTTCTATACACACATCACTTTCATTCCTAACAATAACATCCTGCACTAACCCCCACGCAATTTTGACATTTTTTTCTCCCTACATCGAATCATACAAATGGTAAATGCATACATCCATGTCATTCAATCTCAATTAGTTACGGGCTCCAAGATTAAAAAAAAAAAAAAGTCGCTTTTTACAGGTAAAATCTATCTTATTCGTACCATTATCGTTTGGACATGGTTTAAACTTTCTAAAAACTAGAAGGAAAAAAAAACCTACAGTAAGCAAGAAAAATAGAAGATTTTTTATAATATTTATTTTTATCATATTTTAGTTTTCATTATAAAATTAACTTTTTTATACTCAATTTTTGTTTATTTTTTTAATTTATCAGATTAATTAATTAATTGTGTCTAAAAATGATAAATTGTACTAATTTTTTAAAAAGTTAACAAAAAGTACTGAATTTAGAAAAAAAAGATTAGTTTATGAAGAAGGATATACAGAAGGCTCATGAAAAAGAGAAAGAATAAAAGGCTTATGAAAGAGGAGAAAGGATAGAAGGCCCATGAAAAATGTAAAAGAAAAGGAGACAAATTAGAGCAATCACGCTTGACACCACAAAAGTTGAGCCTGCGCAAGTTGGATCGTGGCCTATGCAATAAGAGTCGCACCCGATACCATTAAATTGAGTAATGTGCAAACATCGCAAGTTGGATCGTGGCCTATGCAACAAGAGTCGCACTCGACACCATTAAATTGAGTCATGTGCAAACATCGTTCAAATTCTATGTAATGAGTGTTTGTGTTAGGGTTTAGACACATAGAGTCAAAGGAAAAAAAATCAATCTTGTACAACATTTTTAGGATTTTTTAGTGTAATCATCTTCTTTCACGGTTCATCTTGTATGTTTAGGGTTCTCATGTTTATGAGAAACTAAACTGATTGTTGTTGGGGTTAGATGTAACCTACCAAGCTCTCATGTAATTAATATTGTGTTTATATATATGTCTTTTCCTTTCAATGTCAATATTTTAATTTTAACGCTTAATATTTGTTGTGTTGATTCATGGCATGATAATTGATTCTTGGGATATTGGAAAATATCATTTGTAATCAGGATCTGAACAAATATCTAATGAAAGCTTGCGTCTAGGAATATAACATGATTCATTTGTTGTCTTAAACCCTTGTAACAAAAACAAGTCTTTTATATAGAAGTGATCACAAAATTGACGGTTAATGGAGAAATTTCGGCTTATTCACCTAAGGAATTAGGGTTTGGGTATTATTTTCTTTTAAAGTTTTTTTTTTCTTTTGAGAGATGATGTAGACGAGGACTGTGGAACATTTTGGCTAGTAAAGACTTAGTACTTATGTTGTCCAAGTGAAACACCTTTCTTTCTTGGGAGTCTACTAAGGATCCTTTCATTTTTTTGTTAGGAGCTTCACAAATTATTTGGTTTTTGTTAATACTTTATTATGAGAGTCAGAAAAAGGATTTGATAGCTAATTCATTGTATTTTTATTGAATTTGAGCAAAGAAGCATTGAATTAGAAGAAGGAGGATTGAAGCCTTGACGAAGTGAGATAAATGAGTAAATTTTTAGCGAAAAAAGACCAAGCTCAGCTCAACAAACCTGAGCCCGACACAAGAAAACTGAAGAGCAAGGTTAGAGAAATGCGCCCAGTACAACCTACACATGATCCTAGCGCAAGTTGGGCTTCAAAGCTTGGATTTACAACAAAATCCAATGGCACCCAATGCAGCTGAGTTGAGTTAAGCACGAGCTTCAAATTTAGAATTTTTATTTAATAGTTGTTTGTATCAGGGTTAGTCATCTTTGGCTATTAGAGATTGAAAATGACTCTTGGAAGACATTCTTAAGGTTTCTTGTGGATTCTTCTTCGTATTCCATTGTTCTTTTGTAAGGTTTAGTATTCTCATCTCTATAAGGAACTCAATCCCTTATTATTCAAGTTAGGTTAAACCCTTTTGAACTCTCATGTAATCACTTTTTATTTAATATTTATGTTTTTTCCTTCAACATATAAGTATTTCAATTCTACATATAGTGTTTGTTGTGTTGATTCATAACCTGATTATTGATTCTTGGTGTATTGGAAAATATCACTTGCAATCTAAATCTGAATTAATTTACCAAATGAAAGCTGGTGTCTAGGACTGGAGTGTGATTCATTTGTTTTGTTAAGACCCTTGTGAGAATGCAATATTCATTTATATAATTGATCAAGGAATTGATGGTTAGTAGATAATCTTAGACTCATCTGCTAAGAAATTGGGGTTGACATTGATTATTGAAGAAAGAAATTAAATATTTTTATACATGAGAGTGAAGATCAGTGAGATCTAACCCTAGCAAGTTCATCATATTATTATTAATCTTTTTTCTACATTCAACTGTTGATAAAACTATAAAATATTCTTTAATTGTTTTTAAATTTCTGCACATAAAATCAAATTATGGAATTGTCATTCAATTTGAATTTATTATAATTGTAATTATTATTTTATATTTCACAAATCTCTTGGAAAAGAACGATAATTTATTACTTGCTAAATTGCTACTGATGCACTTGTCATCATTATGAAAATTGTCGACACTAAATGTATTATGTGTCAAGAGAAAAATAAAGATAAACATGGTTAAGGCCCACAGAAAGGAAAGAGAGACAATATGAAGACTTCTCTTCAAAAGAAGAATTTTTTGATAGTAGTCATCATAATTAGGCTCTATCAATCACCACCTAAAGAACATAGGTCTAGGCATCTTCATTCACATAGAGAGCCTAAAGTTGACCTTTCCCCTTTCTATGAAAAAGAAAATGTAGACGAATATTTAGATTGGGAGATGAAGGTAGAACAATTATACGAATGTTAAGATACACGAGGATAGACGAGTATCCCTGGCTACTCTCAGTTTCCAGAGAGCTACTATGTACTAGTGAACATCTCTAGTGAAAGATAATAAACTCCATCGTTAACCCCCAAATCTAATATTAGAATGAAGTACAATCAGTCCTGAGAAAGCATCATATACTCTCTTACTATGACAGGGAGTTGATGGACAAGCTCCACCAACTCCAACAGAAGGATATGATTGTAGAAGAGTATAGGTAAAAAATGGAATTGCTAATAATGAGGGCGAGGATACGGTGAGGAGTCTCAAATTACCATGGCTCAATTTCAAGGTGATCTCCCCTATAAGATCCGAGATAGGGTGGAGTTGTTACCATATAATGATTTGAATGATATGGTGCAAGGATTGAACAACAACTGAAAAGGAAGACCAATTCCAAAAAGGAATATCCTAACATGTTTTCTGCATTTTGCCATAAATCTCATTAAACTTTCATTTTTTGTCTTGTACAGATAGATATTTTACCTTGGCAGAAAACGATGAAGTGAACAAATAAAATCTGCAGTCGCTAAACATCATGCAAGATTTGAAGACAAATCTTTTTCGAGAAGGAGGGCCTGATGGAAATCCGTCTCCAAGAATATAAACAATAATAAAAAGGTCATAGTTAGAGTCTTGATTAAGAGCTTATGAGTTTAGGCCTAATTGGGTTTGGACTTCCAAACAAATTTTTACGCCTAAGTTCAAAATTGAAAAATATTACTTTGGAGATTTTGGAGCTTCAAGATTACAAAATATCTACTTGTAAAAATTCTATAAAGTAATGTAGAATTTATTATAGACCTCGTATTTTTGATCAAATAGTGTAAGATTTTGGACAACCACTTTGAAAGAGACATCCAAGAAGGTGCCACCTAGCAAGATACAAGGCGCCACATGTGCCTTTGAAGCTTTTAACTAGGCACCACAAAGAGAGCTCCTCTCTGAGCTTCTTTAGCCAATTGTCCTCATCTCATTGAAGAGAGTATGAAGCTTGAGCTACAAGTCACCTTGGATACATGACACTTTCAGAAAATTCTTTTTACTCATGACTTGTCACTTGTCAAGTTCTTATTGGAGAACTTTTGAGAATCTTACAAGACAAGTAATGTATAAAGTGCATCATGATTTTTCCGTCACATAGAATACAACCATACATTCAACAAAACACCGAAACACAATTGAAAAACACCTTTCAATTGTAACCCCTTCAACCTTAAAATTGTTTTCTATCCCATTTTCATCACGAAAACGCTAAAAATAAGTGTTGTAAAATATCTAATTTTGATATTCCATACTCCTTCACCTCCATTGCTAAAACCTTACTTGTTACAACATTGAGCTTCTGACAATGAGACGGTAACGAATTAGAATCAAGACAGGAATGGAGTGTTGGAAGAAATCGATTATGAACTAAAATGAGCAAGTACATTATTGATTTGTCGAGAACTGTTGTTAGAATTATCCATGTTTAAATAATGTATTGTTTAAAACAAATGGATAATGTTTTTAATATGCTTTAAACTAAAGGTAAATAAAATTTATTTTTTAGCTAATACCTAAAATTCGTTGTTTATTCATATTTTATACAATGGCTTTTTAGTTTATATGTGAGTTTGGTTTAAAGCAAGAAATGATATTATAGGGACTTTTTGTAAAAATAAAATTTGAATAATTATATTTTTTTATTAATAAATTTTATGGTTTAAATAATAAAATATTTATACTTTATCTCAAATAAATTACTTCTACTCTTACATACATTAATGATATCCTTACAAACATGATTTTAATTTTATTGATTAAATTTTCAAGTCATTTATTTTTAATTATACTACAATAATTATATTTTTTATATATACACCATTTGCAATTTTTAATTTTTTAACATAGCCCTCAATTTAAAAAAACAACAATTTAAATTTTTAAACAAAATTCAAAATTAAAAGGTTATTCACAAATATCAAGATTTTTTCCATGCACGTTTTAAATTTATTTAAAATATTTTAAGTTATTGAAATTTGATAACACATGCATTAAAATAAAAGCAACAGTTTTAAAATAAAATAAAAAATTGAAAAAAATGAAAAAAAATTATTTTAAAACCAATTACGAAAAAATATTAATTGTGCCTGATTTCTCAACATAATAAAAAAACACAAAATATGCTGTTAAGAAATTGATTCCCCTATTTCTCAACATGAATGGTAAAAAATCTGTTATTTTATTTGTGTAAATAAAAATGTTATCAGGGTTCAATTTTGTTTTGGTATTCAAAAGAAAGTCGAAAGTTGGTGCCACGTATTCCAATATTTCAGTCTATTGTTGAGGATAAGAAACTATTGAGTTTAGGTGCTTGAAATTGGGTTGAAGGGAGAGACAATCGTTTGGCTTTGTAGTGTTCACTGAGTGTTTGTGAAATTGCTGAAGTGAAGCTTGTTAATCCATAATCCCTTTCCCTTGAGGGGTTTCAGGAATCACTATGAATATGACTTTGTCAGTTTCTAATGCCAAGGGATTAACTACTGCAGCTCCAAGAGATTCTCATTTGCTCAAGCCTAACCCTTTATCTTCCCTTAGTTCACTCCATTCTCTCCAGGTATATGTTATCTCAAGCTTTATTGATTTCCCTTATTGTCTGTTGAATTGGTATTGTCTTCTATAACAAGAGAACCATCAACTGCCTTTGGGAAATTTTTTATTTTATGGGCCAAATTCTGGCCTGAGGTTTCTGAATTTCGTGATATAGTTCTTCCCATACGCACTCACTCTTACTTTACCATTAGTATTTTGTCATGATTGTTATTTCATTCTGACTTTCTTTAACAGTGTAGTAGCAGTAAGATTAGAGTTCCTGTGATGACTAGAATTCCACCAGAGAGGTTTTGTCAATATGTGGTTACTGTCAGGAATGAAGTGCCGCAAAATGCTGATTTTCCAAGGCAGTATTCGAGAAGAGAGAAGAAACCTTTTCCAGTTCCCATTGTAGAACTACGACGAGCAGCTAGGGAGAGGATGAAGAAGATGAAAGATGAGCCTAGAAAACCTATGGCGGCACCCAAGAATGGGTTGCTAGTGAAGAACCTTATACCGACTGCCTATAATGTGTATAATGCTAGGATCACTTTGATCAACAATCTGAAGAAGCTGCTCAAAGTAGTTCCTGTGCATGCTTGTGGGTAATTATATGTCTTCATATTCTCTAGTATACTTTTGGTTAATGTGGAGCTAATTTTAGTGCTGGTTAACAAATGAATGTTTCATGTTTTTGTTCTGATTGAGAGAATGCGCTAATACAGATATCAATGTTGTTTCTGGCTACAGAAGATATTCCAGCATTGACACTTTGTTTAAAATGGTGCTTATATCATTGTAGACCTAATATGTTGCTTCATATTCCTGCTTTTAAATATGGTGTATCTAGAACCTGAATCAGATATTACCAATACCTCCTATAATTTTTCATCATGGTGGGTGATTGATAGTTTCTTATTCTGCTTCTTCAGGAAAGCAAAGTTTGCATACTTAGACCTTTGTGAATCTTATACCCCTTATGCAAATGGGTGGTATGGTTCATAGGAAGACTACTAGTTTTAGTCCTTATTAATCTTATCCACTGCATGGACATTTTCATGGTAAGCATGCTTGCAGGAACTTCAAGATTGAGGGGGTTCATTGAGGTTGAAGCATAGTCATTATATAGGTCATTTGAAAAGCTGTCTTAATATTCGCAAAGATTAAGTTTGAATTTTGTTTTAGAGTAACGATATATCATTCTAATACTTTATAAGGCAAGTATTAAATGAAAATGTGAATGCATTGAATATCTTGAAATTATAAAATGCACTCAATCCTTTTTTAATTTTGCAAGTAGAAGGATTTGTTGGAAGGTCTTGTCAAAGGATTTAGTATTATTCTTTCTTTTATATTTTAAACCCAAAGAATCCATTGATGTGCGTTTTGAACTGGGCACATAAAAAAACATTTTAGCAGCAATGGTGGCTACCTTCCCAACATATCATTTGTGGTTACCAGGCTAGTCTTATTGAACATTGTAACCTAAGCTGAGTGATTTTTATTTACTAGCATATCTTAATGCACGTGACAAAAAATTTATATCCATCTCATACTCATTTGCCACCTCCCCCTCCCTCCCCTGTATATTTTAAAAATAAAGAAATAAAGAAAGAAAGGAGTGATAAAATATTTCAGAAGTATCCTAATACTGGAATACTATGCAGGTGGTGCAGTGAAATCCATGTAGGACCTGTTGGACATCCATTCAAGTCATGTAAAGGTGCACAGACCAACATCCGCAAGGGGCTCCACGAATGGACAAATGCATACATTGAAGACATATTAACACCAATTGAAGCCTATCACCTCTTTGATCGCCTTGGAAAGCGGATCACTCATGAAGAGAGATTCCAAATCCCTCGAATTCCAGCAGTGGTTGAGCTCTGCATTCAAG
>Ga0099824_1001290_pt1 | contig 34726 bp, 24 predicted proteins | sample SiratrowhiteBW_FD_76837 | JGI IMG/M metagenome (GOLD analysis project Ga0099824, IMG submission 76837) | Root nodule microbial communities of legume samples collected from California, USA - Siratro white BW | ecosystem: Host-associated > Plants > Roots > Nodule | place: USA: California... | reverse complement strand
TTTATTATATAATAAAATATAAAAAAAATAATAAAATATATTTGTTAATATTTTATTATTATTTATCTTTCATAAATATATATAATTTTTTTAATAAATGTATTATTAATATTTTATAAATATATATATATATATATATATATATATATATATATATTACACTATAATAAATTAAAATATTAAAATAAAATAAAATAATTTAATTTAATTTAATTTAATATTTTATTAATATATGTTATTATTTATGTAAATAAGTAATTAAAATAAAAAATACTAAAAACTAATAAAATAATTAATTTAATATTTTATTAATAGTTATGTTTTATATTATAATAAAAGAAATAATTAAAATAAGAAATATTAAAATAATAAATAAATTAAATTAATATAAACTTTTATATTCTGTAAATTAATTAATTTTAATATATTATTATTTTGAAATAGAACTCTTTTATTTATTAAGATTTTATAATAAATTTTATTTTAATTATAATTTTTTAAACAAAGTTTAGATATAATGCCGTCAATTGAAATTTATTAAAAATAAAAAATAAAAAATCATGAGGAGACTAAGTTAAACCTATGAAAACAAAGAAACAAAGTAACCACCAAACTAACCTAAAAAGGTAATATGATAAAGTAAACAAACAAAACTAAAGTGAATCACCATAGAGGTCAATCCTCTATGTTATAACATAAAACAACAAAAGAATGAAAACCAACACTTAGGAAATAATCTTACATCATCTTCCCTACGACAGAAAATAAAATAATCATTACATGTGCTCTATAAATAGTGAAAAAGTAACAGGAGAAAAATATACTTTTTATATTTAATTCAAGTCATACTAAACCTCTAATAACTGTATTGACTTATGCATCGGAATGCCTTCTGCAGCTATAGGTACCTTCCCTTATTCTAGACATCGAAGATCGGAGACCGACAAATGAACTGTTAGAATTGATATCTTAAAAATATTGTTGTTACCTCAAGGTCCCATAAAGCATAATATTAATATTACTGACATTTCTTATATATCGACACTTAGTATAAATTTAAAATTTGATGGTTAAATATTAAACTTTTGATTCTTTTATTTTATATTATATTATATTATATATATAATATATATATATATATATAATAAGAAAGAATTTAGGTTTCACAAGGTGAGACATATCAATGAAATAAATTATCATTGAAGTATATGGTGTGTTATTTAAAATTTCAAAATTTTAAAACAGACCTTTTTATTTTAAAAATATATAATAAAAAATTAACATAAATTTCCGCTGATGTATATAAACATAAATGTATGATACGAAAAAAAAAATAGTTACATAAAATACATATTTAAATAATTATTTTTTTTAAATAACTGAAAATAGTTATTGAAAATACTTTTACTTTTCAATCAAATTAACCAAAATGTCCTTATGTGAAATGATAAAAACACCGTACAATGAAAAAAAAGATTATCAATTAGACTTGCTAAGTTTGTAAAAAAATGTATTTATATTTTATACTCACATGTTTGTTAGATGATTTAAGAATACACAACAAAAAATATTTGTGTTTTCTTACAAGATTGCATGATGTAATTTTTATAAAATGTGCTCAATTATTACTGTAGTCGACATGTTTGAGTATAGCAGTTAAAAGGCTCGATTACAATAGTCGAAATGCTCGAATACAGTAATCGAAAGGCTAGATTACAATAGTTGAAAGGCTCGAATACAATAGTCAAAAGGCTCAAATATAGTAGCCAAAAGACTCAAATACAGTAGCCGAAAGGCTCGAATCCAGGAGCCAAGAAACTCTATGATATAGAAGCTGAGAGGCTCGATGATACAAAGCTGAGAGGCTCGATGATACAAAAGTCGAAAGGCTCCATGAGAAAGAAGTCGAAAGGCTCAATGATGTCAAAGCCGAAAGGTCGAATGATGTCGAAGCTGAAAGTCATTGCCGAGAAGCCTAATGGTATGAAAGTCGAAAGACGTGATCGAAAAGCGTCACCGAAAGCAATAATTGAAAAGAATGATCGAAAGGCATGCCTTCCCGGATCTTTGGGACAAGCCTAAATTCGATATACAAGAATATATTCTTGGATTTTCGAGACATGGCCTAATTCAGTCTACATAAATGTATCACTTGAGAACCTCGAGATATGTTACCAAAATATCTCAACAAAAATTATAGCTTGGAATAAAGGTGCCTCAGTAAATGTTACATTTGAAATGACTTTAATAGTCCTTACGAGTAGCGTTATGAGCGTAATAAAGCCTCTGCGCCTATTCGGCTTGGGGTTGGGGGGCTTGTGACTCATCCTAGGCCCAAGGGGTGTTGTTAGTATAAAAGGAGTATTAAAAAGGATCTACATATCCATGAAAATGGTTCCCAGATAATGCAGACCCAAATATGTATATATTAACTTTTAGTGGGATCAACGGTTCTCCGAGGGAGAATAATTTGTTATGATTCTCTTAACCAAAAAATGAATCAAATATCTCAAGTAAATAACACTGAAATCCTAATTCGAATCCTTCACAAATATCTATTATTTGAAGTAAATAAAATATTGGAATGTTGTTACACAATTTGGGTACAATTTTGGTACCAGAATCATTTGTTTTCAAAGAAATAAATAAAACAACCATATCATGAGATTAGGGGAACTAAAAAGTTCTATTTGGGCTAGCCTAGACAGTGATCAAAAACCTTTGTGGGTAGAATAGAGTCCACGAAAGATTAAATTGGACGCATATGAAGTCGTGTCCATTGCCACTTTAGCTGGGCCAGGCATTAGTGGGCCAAAAGCTACATGGATTTCAAGTCACGCCTGCGCCACTTTTGATGGAGTATGCCCCAACGACATTAATCAACGAATAAAGAGGACAAAGAGCCAAAGGGAGAATTAAGAGCCTTCCAGAAGATTGGGCCCATCTCATCCTATTTGAGCTTCTAATCAGCTGCTTGGGCCCAAATACAAATATGAAGAAATCCCTTTGGAGAAAATAGAGTATTAAGGAGAAGTCCTCTAATTTGTATAAATTGTTTAAAATAGTTTAGAAGCTTGTCTTATAAGCTAGGGTTTCTAGACCTAGCTTCTCCCATACCCTACCTAGATAGCTTGCATGGAAAGCTAAGTAGCTCATCCTTTCTTCTAGAAATAAGAGGTCTAGGAACATCTCTTGTATACTTGATTTGAGTAATGAAATGCTGCCAAATTTCAGCACATTGCCTCAAGTTTCACATTGAGTTTCTTCTTCTAGAAACTAGAAGCTCTCTCTTGAAGGTCGGCCCAACCTCCTTCAAGGCTTTCACCATCTACTTCACCATCAACCTCCTTGCACGCTTCCTTCCTTGCATTTCCATGGCTTTCGCATTATGAGGAGTTCTATTTGGTGCTTCAAGGTTTCATCATGCTCAACTTCCATTGAAGCTTGCGCAAGAAGCTAAGGCACCTAGGAGCTCCTCCATCATTTGGTATCGGAGCTTTGGTCTTCAAGAGCTAAGTTCTTGATCCTTTCTCTTTGTTTTAGCTTGTCCGTGTCGTATACCACTATTTTTTTACATGTTTTGATTGTTTTGTGCCGATTAGTTGTTGTGTTCTTGAGTTTAAACGGTTCAAATAGCATCAATCTTCTTCAAACCTTCCAAAAACACATTGTTTTAGGTGTTGTTGTGTGTGTCGTAGGTTATCTTTTGTTTTGTTTGAGTCTTTGTTGATTTTAATCAGTTCAAAGTGTTCAATTGTGTCCTAGCTTTTTTTTTATGATCCGTAATATATGTCAAAGTCATGTGTGATTTCATATTGTCATAAACTCCTTAGGTTAATACTTGTAGAGTAGGTTTGTGCAAATTGTGTATGCTGAAATTTGTGAACAAAATGTGTTTGTTGTTTTGTGTCATAATGTGCTTTGTGTTCATTTTAAGTTTTCCATCTTGAGTTCTCTTAATTCACTATTAGATCATTAGTGAGTTTCATTAAGTCATATCAATCCTATATGTCTTATAGTTTGCTCTAAATTTCGTTGGAATCCATATGTTTCATTTTCCTGCACTGTTATTTGCTGATTAAAGTCATTCGACTTTGCGAATTTATTGGAAACGGAGTATTGTGTATTTGTAATTGAAAATTTGTGTGAAGCTACTTTGAGATGTATAAAAGATATTGTGAAAAAGGTGCATTCTAATTCGATTTGTAGAAAAAATGATAAATTGTAAAAGCCGAATGCTCACTGTCGATTAAGTTACTGAAGACAGTGTAAGAATGCCTTTGTTTTTGAATTACTGGGAACAACTCTGTGACCTTTTGGATCTCAAAATTTGTATGACTTGAGCGTGATGTATTGGAATTATATGATAAAAAATTTATGACCTAATTCCAAGAATTCGGACTATGATAAATTTTACAAAACACTGCTGCCAGAAGATTACTAAAACTGGAAAAATTGAGTTACTGAACTGAAAAAAAACTCTCTGTTCTAGATTTATTGTGAAGGCAGTATTGGTCCTAAATTTCTGAAATTTTGTTTGTAAGATCCTTGTGTTGTTGTGGAATTGTGGTCAAAATTTTAAGACAAAAGAAGAACTGTAGAGAAAATCATAAATCACGCAAGAGCTGCTGTCAGAACTGGAAACTCTAGTTTTTGTTTGCTGTTTTTTGTAATCTACTCTAGAGCCATTCTAGGATGTCTTTGAGTGCTAAAATTCTTTCTAAAGCTTTAATTTCTTATTTGTAATTTCTAATTACATTCCTTTGAGTTTGTCATTTTATAATCCTTTGAGTTGTGTTATTCAAATTAGCTTTTATTGCTTTGAATTTGTGACCTCATGGTGAATTAGTACATTGGTGAAGCACTTGAGTTGAGTTGGAGCCAATACAGCAAGAGCTGAACTTCCAGGCACTTTTGGAGAATGATTCACAATGAGAAATGCGGTAATGCTGCAGAAAAGTTTCATTGAACAAAGTACACCAAAGGAGTGATACACCAGTGAGGCCAATTTACAAACACAAGGAGTGCATATTTTAGGAATTTTGATTTTCCACAACATTTTCATTGTATTCAATTGAGTTGTAATTTGCAAAACTATTTTTCATTAGTGGAATAGTCTAAGTGTGTAGACATAGAAGTGTGTCAAGAGGCTCTAAGTGTCACTTGCACTTTCATTTAGGAAATTCGTCTAGTTATTTGTTTTGTTTTACATTTTTGCAACTTTCTTCTATTATTTTCTTTATTAGGTCTCTATGGCAATTAGGATTTATTTCTTTCACTTTTATTACATTGACCTTCCTTTGGTCTTTAGGATTTCACGTGCACAATCAGGGAAAAATGTTTTGAAGTTTTCTATTTAGAGATGTTTTGGAAGAGGACTGAGGAAAACTCTGGCTAGGAGAGACTTGGTACTTAAGTTGTCTAAGTGACACACCTCTCTTTCCTGGGAGTCTACTTGGAAGCCTTTCATTAATATTTCTTTGTAGGGAATTTCACCCAAAACTTAAATCTTATCACTCATTGTTTCGAAAATTTTATTTTCAAAGTATTTGTGAAAATCTTTATTGACGAAAAAAAATGAGTGATCATTTTCATGTGCATGAGAGTGTTAGAGATTATCATAAAGGGATTAAGCCTAGAAGTTATATCCATTCTATAGAGCTTAAGATAAACCTCCTTATGTTCTATGGAAATAATAATGTTGAGGAATATTTAGGATGGGAAATGAAGGTTGAAAAACTTTTTGAATTCCACCAAGTAGAAGAATTGAGAAGATTATCCACGGCTACTTCAAGTTTTCAAGAATATGCCATGTCTTGGTGGAAACAAAGGCAATATCATGTTTCAATTGGGAGGAAATTTAAAATATTGAATTGGAAAGAGTTGAAGGCATGTATGAGAAGAAAATTTGTTCCGCCTTCATATTTGGAAAAGAGAGAAAAGGAGAAGAAGATAGAAAGAATAAACAGATTAGAAAAACATTTAACTCACTTAGGTTATGAACTTAAAGGGATAGATCTTATAGAAGAAAAATTAAATAGAATGATTCATAAGAAAAAAGAGATAAAAGAAAAAGAGCAGAAAGAAAGACGAGAGAGGAAAGAACAAGAAAGACAAGACAAATGTTTGTCTGAAGTTGAACCAGACATTGATATAAAATCCTCTCCCTTATAAACCATCTTGTGAGAAGTTGAGTGAAACTTTGTCTAGAGCTAAACTAGATGTTGACTCCTCTTCCATAGAAAAATATGGTGAAGAGTTAGTTGAAGATAAACCATTGTCTAAAGACATTGACACAAACTCCTCTTACACAGAAAAATCTAGTGAAGAAATATTTGTAGAACAATCTTTGTCTGGGGCTGAGCTAGACATTGGCACAAAAACCTCACTCACGGAAAAACCTTGTGAGTTGCTTGAAATTAAACAAGAAGATCAAAATATTAGGCAAACTCATAGGGTAGAAAAATATTCAAAAATTAAAAATAAAAGTATCCTTCAAATCATTTATCCAGGTTTACCATCGGGTAAAGGGTACATTAACATGGGAAGACAAGTTCTTTTCATTTGCATTTTTAAATGTTATGAGAAAATGCCATCTGTTTTACTATTTTCATGTTTTTAGGATGGTGTTTGATCCTGGAGGAAATCGTGAATAAATCAACAATAATAAAGCTTCTGTCCACAACACATTGTAAGATCTGAGGACAAATCCCTTTCAAGAGGGAGGGGATGGTGGAGTACGCTCCAGCGACATTAATCAATGAATAAAGAGGACAAAGAGCTAAAGGGAGAATTAAGAGCTTTCTAGAAGATTGGGCCCATCTCATCCTATTTGGGCTTTTAATTAGCTACTCGAGCCCAAATACAAACATGAAGAAATCCTTTTGGAAATAGAGTATTAAGGAGAAGTCCTCTAATATGTATAAATTGTTTAAAATAGTTTAGAATAATTTGGGCCTTGTATTTTTGGGCCATGTAGTGTAAGTTTGGGCCTTGAGGTCCATAAAATAATGTTGGGCTGGATCAAGGAGTCCAAGTAGCACAAGGAGCTCTCTCCTTGTGCTACTTGTTACCATCTTGTGAAAGCCATGGAGTGCAAGCTAGGTTTGGGAAGCTTGTCATAGAAGCTAGGGTTTGAAGCTTGTCTTATAAGCTAGGGTTAGAAGCTTGTCTTATAAGCTAGGGGTAGAAGCTTGTTTTATAAGCTAGGGTTTCTAGACCTAGCTTCTCCCATGCCATACCTAGATAGCTTGCATGGGAAGCTAAGTAGCTCATACTTTCTTCTATAAATAAAAGATCTAGGAACCTCTCTTGTAGACTTGATTTGAGTAATGAAATGCTGCCAAATTTCAGCACATTGCCTCAAGTTTCACATTGAGTTTCTTTTCCTAGAAGCTAGAAGCTCTCTCTTGAAGGTTGGCCCAACCTCCTTCAAGGCTTTCAGCATCTACTTCACCATCAACCTCCTTGCATTTCCATGGCTTCTGCATCATGAGGAGTTTCATCCACTTCTTCTATTTGGTGCTTCAAGGTTTCATCATGCTCAACTTCCATTGAAGCTTGCACAAGAAGGTAAGGCATCTAAGAGCTCCTCCATCAACTTTAGCTGTACTAGGCTTGGATGTCGTTGAACAAGAAATTTTTTGTATTTAAAGAGGGCTCTACATTTGGGTTAGACGCTCTGGAGACACTCTGGAGGCACTCCACTCCATCGAGGAGGCAGGCTCTGCCTCAGAGTTAGAAAAATGTAGCCTTGGGATGACATCGAGGGTTTGGAGGGTACTCTTTTCTCCTTTTTGAATATCCATCTTCCTCCATTGTTCATTCTTCTCATCTTGTCAAGGTTTGACGTAATCAATTTGAATTCTCATGTAATCAATTTTGGGTTTATATATATGTCTTTTCTTTCAATAGTATTTTGTTTATGCACTCATTGCTTGTCATGTTGATTCATGGTCTGATAATTAATTCTTAGGGTATTGAGAGATATCATTTATAATTTGGAACTGATTCAAAATATCAAATGAATGCTTGAATCTAGACATAGAGCATGATTTAGTTGTTGTCTTAAGACTCCTATACATTGGCACGTCTCTCCTATATAATTGACCAAGAGATTGACGGTTAATAAGGAAGCTTAGACTCATTCACCCAAGACATTAGGGCTTGTGTATTATTGTAGGTTGATATTGACATTTGTTTGGAAAGAAGGCAATTATTTTTATGCATGAGAGTTAGGTTGATGAAGTTTAATCCTAACAATGGCATTCCATATTGTTGCAAGAATCCGAGGGGAAACACCAGGGAGATCTCACAAGAATGAGACTAGAGCCAACACACAAGGGAATGACGCCACCTTCAACCCAAAACCTTAAGGCATTAGGTTTGTGGATCTTCTTTCTTATATATTGCTCAACTTTCTCATTCCTGCCCAATGTGGAACTTAGACTCACACTTGAATACCTAACAATCTCCCCCTCAAGTGAGAGCCCCTCCTCCACGTTGATACACTCTCCCTCGAGCGAAAGCGTACCCGAGTACATTACTCATGACCCCTCACTTGTACCGCCGTTCACACACTTATACGGGACATGCTTGCCTGAAACCTCCATAAGGAAGACTTTCGATACAGGGTCAAACTGTACTCGTCCAAGCCCCAAACCAATGGCTCTGATACCACTTGTTTGGAGAATCCGAGGGGAAACACCGGGTAGATCTCACAAGAATGAGACCAGAGCCAACACACAAGGGAATGACTCCACCTTCAACCCAAAACCTTAAGGCATTAGGTTTGTGGGTCTTCTTCTTATATATTGCTCAACTTTCTCATTCCTACCCAATGTGGAACTTAGACTCACACTTGAATACCTAACACATATTCTCTTTATTTTTTTTCCACATTCCAAGTGCTCGTAAATATACAAAAACATATTTTAATTATTTTTGCATAAATCTCATTTTCTTGTTTATCAATTTAAAAATCAAGAATAATTTGTAGTCTAAACTTAATTGTATTTATTGTCATGTATTAAACAAGTACCTTGGGAGAGAATGATACATTTATTTATATGAGTGACTGGTGCGCTTGCCATCGAATGCAAAAAGTGTTAAGTATAAACTTATTTAAAAATCAGTGCATGACAGGCTTACCAGTAATCACCAATTGAAATAAAAAATTACGAGATTTATTTTTCTTACCATACTAGAGACTAGCTAAAACTCATTACATTTAGTTCCCCTATAGTTGTTTGCTCCCCCTGAATGGTAAAGTGATTACTCACAACCTGCAATTCAGTTAGATAGTTGCAAATGCACCAAAATAATGTCATCACAATAAAAGTTCATTCATAAGCATATGTAGTGTAGTGCATGTTCTTTTCTCTATTCAGTAATCATGAAATATTGCAGACGATATTATCATATTTTTAAAAATAACACAAAGCAAAAAAAAATAGTTAACAACCATAACAAACATCGTCATAACAAACACCATTCACACCATTTCTCCCCTATTGAATTCATCAAATAGGGTGAAAATAGTATGATATAAAAAAAATATATAATAACCAGTGTTCAAAATATAGTAAAATATGACCGATAATCTTATGCATGAGATCCTAATTGGTGATAGTTCTAGAGGTGCACCTAGTTTTACAGGCTGTGGAGGATTTTCAAGGGTAATTGTGGTGAATATGTGGATAGTTTTTCTATTTTCTTGGGTATTCAACAGATGCTCTTTATGTTAAGGTCACGTGTTTCATTTTTACTATTGAATATTTCAATTGAATGGTTTTAAAAAGCTTTGGTTGGAATATGACTCTTCTTTGCTTTGTCAAGCATTTTGTTCTGCTCATCTGTTGGATTCTTAAAGATAGATAGCATAAGTGTATCCATATTTGTGATGTTAGAGAGTTTAGAGTGACTCATGCTTTTAGAAAGAATAATAGTTATACCAAAAGATTTGCTAATTTAGGTATAAAAAATAGGGTTGGACTTGTTTGGTATTGTACTTTACATGACTGTAGTTGTTAGTTAGTTTTGGTTCTATTTATTTGCTTTCTTAATTCCTTATTTGAAAACAATTTTTTTTTACATTTTAGTCCTTTGATGTACTGTGTTTTACAAATTACTAATATTCAATTGATTCTAGAAAATTGAATCTAAGTTTGAACGAAATTCTAACTATATTTTATTTTTAAGATAGTTAAATTTTTTGATATATAATCACACTTCTAGGACATGGTTAACCTATGTGAGGGGTTTTAACTTAGAAGGCGGTAGAAAATGAATTACAGTGTGGAATTGCAATCACATATAACTATTAATGTACAAAATCAAGTTAATAGTAATAGAAATGAAACTAATCTAGTGTTTAATTTGGTGACACTGAAGAAGATGGTGAGTCAGTTAGAGGTTTACAAGATCTGGAGAAGCTTGGACATTGAATTGAAGCTTTTGGATTGTTAGTAACACCTTTATGTAGAAGATTTGACTTCTCAAAATCAAAATCCAGATTTTCATGTCTAATTTCCTTGAGCATTGCTGTCAAGTCTTTCATTGTAGGTCTTTCATCTGGGGATGGATTCACACAGAGGAGAGCCACCCCTAGCACTTGAAGCATCTCAGGAATTTGTGTTCCACACTGCAGTGCTAGTTTCTGGTCCAGAATTGATGCAAATTCTTTTCTCTTCTCTCTGATTTCTCGGATAACCCAAGGGACAATGTGGGAACCTTCTGGAATCCTTCTATCTATTGGCTCCATCCCTGTTAAGACCTCAATGATAACTACACCAAAGCTATACACATCACTCTTCTCTGTGATCCTTAAACTGTATCCATATTCTGTCAGTCAGATAATGAATGATCAGTCAACAGTAACAATTAGGAGAAAAATTCTTATTAATTTCAGAATAACGCAACTAAGCAATGAAACATGTGACACTGAAAATCCAATCTGTGCTATGAAAGTGACTTTATAGTAAAACCAAGGCAGTTGAGTGTATTACTTTGTGCAGTACAGAATAATATTTTTCTTAATGATATAAAGGATAACGACACAAATGAACAGAGAAAATAAGATTCTGAATGTGGTAAGTTTTAAATGAGATTTCATTAAATTCTTAGAAGAAAATTTAGGAATAAAAAAACTGAGTTTAGTCTGAACAGATTGATTTTCTGTATGTCTATTTTGACACATTTCTTTAATGAGATTAGAATGAGGCTAAATGGACATTACCAAAATGAACTAAGTATGAGAGCGTCAAGGTATTTATATATACTCACCAGGAGCTATGTATCCATAAGAACCTGCAACTATAGCAGAGGCTCCGGAATAATCAGAGGAACCAACAAGTTTTGCAAGGCCAAAATCTGCAAGAAAAGCTTCAAATTGTGGACCTATCAAAATGTTGTTACTCTTAATGTCTCTATGAATAATTGGAGGGATACAATCATGATGAAGATATTCTAATCCATGAGCAGCTCCTAGAATGATCTTATATCTTGCATCCCAGTCCAAGAACAAACTATTTTCATGGAGCAATCTAGACAAACTCCCATTGCATATGTAATCAAATAAGAGCAATCTAGTCCGTCCATTGTTGTAGCATCCTAAAAGTCTCACTATATTTTTGTGCCTTATTGATCCAAGGGTGTGAACTTCTGCAGCAAAGAGGTCTCTCTCTGGTGGCTCATCATTCTTTGGTGGCCACAGCTTCTTCACTGCAACAACCTGGTTTGTTGTAGTCTCCACACGGTAAACGACTCCCGAGCAACCCTTTCCTACAATGTTTGAATCTGACAACTTTGGGATAATGTCATTGATGGAGAAGTTGAGCTTTTGAAATGGAGTAAAAGCCCATTGCATTTCACTGTCAAAGTTACTACCCCCATGAATTTTCATAACTAGGATTACTCCAAAAGTAACAAACCCAGAAGTGAAAATAACACCAAGGAAAGTATATAAGATAATGTTTCTTATTGAGATTCCTTGGTGATGTCCACTTATTTGACACTTGGTAATACATAGGTCAGGGTTGCCAGCAAATGCAGCAGGGGGCAGATCCCTGAAGAACTTTGTATCAGGAAGAGAACCAGAAAAACTGTTGTAGGAGACATTAAGAGAAACTAGATTGTCAAGGCTACCCAGTACCCTAAGATTCCCTGAGATCTTGTTGTGAGAGAGGTCCAAGTTGGAAAGTCTTGAGAGATTTGAGAAGGTCTCTGGGATGGGGCCTGTTAAACAATTCCAGCTCAAGTTCAAAAGGATATCTAATTCTTGCAAATCACCAATCTCAGCAGGAATGGAACCACTGATCCTATTGTTGCTTATGTCGAGCAACTGCAAACCCTTACGAAAGCCCAGTGAATGAGGGATCAAACCTGTGATTTGGTTTCCAGTGAGTATTAACTTATTTAGAGATGCTAGCTTGCCTAAATTTTCAGGGATGCGGCCAGTTATTCTGTTTGCAGAAAGATCCAAGACATTAAGACCAACTAAAAGTTCTAAAGAGGAAGGAATTGCCCCTAGCAATTCATTGCCGTGTAAGTCAAGCATCTCTAGCTTAGCACAGTTACCAATCTCAAAGGGTATATCTCCACTGAATACATTATCCGATAATTCAAGAAAGCTCAAACTTCTCAAAACGCCAATTTCTGGAGGAATTGGACCTGTGAAATTGTTTGATCCCAGCCTTAGCCTGATCAAGCTGGTGCAACTGCCAATATCTGGAGGAATTTGGCCTGAAAGTCTATTTGATAACAACAACAACTGAGTTAAGTTCTCTAGATGGAATAGTGAATTTGGAATGGACCCAATGAGGAAATTATGTGAAAGATCAAGTGCTTGAAGTTTCTCACAGTTGGAGAGTTCTGCTGGTATGCTTCCATGGAGCTGATTTTGCCAGGCATAGAACAAGGTCAGCTCCTTCAGCTGCCCCAAGAGGGGTGGAATCGCCCCAGCGAATCTGTTATTATCCAATTCCAGTTGCTTCAAACTGGAGAAGTTCCCGATATAGGGAGGTATCTCTCCAGAAATGTTATTATTAGACAGAAGAAGCTCCTCCAACAAGACTAGAGTACCGAGAGTCACAGGAAGTTCTCCAACCAAAGAGTTCATAGAAAAATCTATAACTCTCAGGCTTGTACAGTTCCCCAGACTTTCTGGAATTTTCCCAGTGAAATTATTCTTCCACAAAAGTACCTTCCTAAGGCTCTTAATGGAACCTAATTCGGAAGGAATATTTCCAGAAAGTTGGTTTTCATAGAGAAACAACTCCTCCAAGGCTGAGCAGTTTTTTATACCTGGTGGAATGTGACCTGTGAGGTGTGCAGTGTAGATTTGAAGTGTTTTGAGATTTTTTAGTTCTCCTATAGTTGGCGGAATCTCCCCTGATATCCCAGTATCAGCAAGGCCTAAATAAACTAGAGCCTTGCAGTTTGATATCTGCATTGGAATTTCACCATGCATACCTGGGTTTCCACCTGCCCGAAGCGTTTCAAGATCCCTCAACTGGCCTATTTCTCCTGGAATCACTCCAGAGAGCTGGTTATCAAACAGTTCCAGCTGCCTCAGCTTTGAACAGTTTCCAATTTGGGACGGAATTCCACCTTGCAAGGAATTTGAATTCATATATAGCCACTGCAGCTTGTATAAATTTCCTATTTCAGCTGGAATGCTTCCTGATAAAGAATTGAAGCTGAGGTCCAAAGTAACCAGGGATGACAAGTTTCCCACTGAACTGGGAATCTCACTGGTAAGATTTGCATTTGAGATTACTAGAGTGTTAAGGTTGGCAAGAGAAAGGAGCTGTGTAGGGAAGGTGGTGTGAAGATCAATGGACGCTATTATGATCTCCGAAACAGACCCTTCTCTGGAACATTTTATGTAGACCCATCTGCACGGACTTTGGTCGGTTGGATCCCATGAAGAAAAAGCTGCAGCAGAATCAGAGGAATTGAAAGTTGAGAGCCATGAAAGTAGAGAGAGACCTTCCTGGTTCAAAGCAGAAGCGGATGGAAGCAAGGAGATTTTAAGAAACAAGATAAAGAGAGTTAATGCATTGCTTGACATGATGAGGCCTGTGTTCTGCTACTGTTCTTCAATCTCCTTTAAACGTTACTGCACTAGTTCCTCAAAGTTACTCTTTATGTCCTCTATTATTGTGTTGTATCTTGTTCTTCGATACCGAAATTCCCTTATCTTCATATAAAATTATTTTCTTCATATAAAGTAATACTCATGAACACGTATACTGTTACTTTATTCTTCTTCTTCAAACACTATTGATCACTATTTACTGTTAATATTTAAAGTATAGATTCACATACAAGAATCAAAACCACATATTTGAGGCATTAACCAGAGGTATGGATAAATAAAAGGCTTCCACGTAATATTATTATTAGTATTATTATTATTTTTCCTTGTATTCACTGGGTTAACTTCTTGAGTCTTCGTTTGTGAGTAACTTTTATACTGAAAGTAGGAGGTTGTGAAAAAACCTATAAACAACTTGCGCGCTAAGTTGCTTATCCCAGATATATCTATGGTAGGTAATAAAATATTTGGAATGCGACTGTGCAGAAAGGATTGTAGCTGTGGTGTGCAACATATAGTCTGAAAGCAATCGATTGAGAAAAGGACTGCGTAGGCCGTATTAGGGTGATCTGGGTCATGTGCACATGCGGTTATATGGGGCAAGATTGTTATGTGTTGAAGAAAATTTTGTGTTCCCATTTTTTTCTGTGTGTTTCAATGAGGCAAAAGGAATAACAGCTCATAATTGGCTAAGACATGTTTTAAGTTCTATAAAAATATATAATATTTTTCTAACGGCTTTAGTTAACTTTTATTTATTGCTATAGTTGTTAAAAGTTATATACCCTTTGTTCTCAATATAGTGTAGAAATAAATTTGAAAAAAGAGACAAAAATTAAAAATCGTTAAAGAACCAAGAATAAATGTTGTTTCACGTCATTTAGATTTTGTTTATTTTACTAAATTTTACCCATTAACGTTCATCATTTATATATACATACATATACATATATATATATATATATGCACTTGATAAAATTAATAAGTTAACTACTAGCTTGATTAACTAGTTTATAAGTCAGTTTAACTTATTTAATTTTCTTTTCAATACTATGCTTATATTTAAAAACTTTCCATGATATCTTTAATTTATTTTTTCTTCATTATTATTATAATAATTATTATTATTTATTTTATAGATACAATTAACTATCAAACTAGTTTTAGTGTTTGTTAGAATATTTTCTTAATTTATGTAGTTTAAATTAAGAAATTAACATTATAAATTAACCAATTAATGTTTTATTACATGATGTTATGTAAAAATTAGAAAAATACAAATTTAGTATAAAAGTAGGTTATATTGAAAAATAAAAAAAAATCAAAATTTTGAAAATAAATAAAAATTAAATAAAAGTGTTAAAAGGAATATTTAAAACTTTTAAAAAATAAAAGGAATACTTAAAACTTTTAAAAAATAAATAAAAGTGTTAAAAAGTTTAATAAAAATTTAATTATTTTAAAAAAATAAATTATATTTATATAATAATATATTTTTATTTAAAAAATACATAAGTTTCTTTTATACACTAAAATTTATAAAATTATATGTTTTATGCCATTTTAATTTATCAACTACCTTTAAAGCAATAAACTAGTTTATTAGGATAGAACTTATAGCTTAAAAGTTTTTCAACAAGAAACTAACTTATTTTTTATCAATTAGCTTATCAACTAGTTTTGTCAAAAAGATTCATATTATATTATTGTAAATAAGTATAACTTATTAAAGAAACATATAAAATGTCAGTTCGGAACTTAACGATAAAGACAACTCAGAATGACGATAAAAACTCTTTTTCTATTAGTGTGTTCTTCGTTTACCAACATTTTTAGTTCATTGCTAGCTCACTCTCAACCATCATCTTTCCTTCTTCACCATCGTCTACCGTTTTCTCTCTTTCGAAGCTGTAGGCAATATTGAAGTTGGCCACAAACATATAAATTAGGTCTAAAACTAGAAAGACAACACTTTTACAAATATGACTTATCAACCGCTACAAATCACATTTTCAAGTCATTAACTTCTAAACCACATTTTTTGTGATGTGATTTTTAAAAAAAGAATAAACTATATTAAAAAAAATTATAGCCTAAAACAAAAAGTATAAAATTTTTCCAATTTAAAAATAAAAGGAAATTTTTTTAGCAATTTAACTTCTAAATATTATATACAAAACATCAACAACGTGCTCTTTAAGCAAAATCCCCACATGCCTACTCCACGACTCCACGACTTAAAAACTATAATCAAACCACTGTCTAAAGCTTGGACTACCACTATTTAACTTTAGGCCACCATTTTTAATTATTGTCTAAACTAATAAATGCTGTAGTGAATATTTATTAATGTATATCAAAATTTAAGATGTCAATTTCTTATATAATATTCACAAACTTATCTCATAAAAATTTTAATAAATAGTTTTTAATTATCAAATAAATTGAAATTAAAATAATATATAATTTTTTTGAATTATTTTTAAAATATTATTAGAAAATTATTAAAATATATTAATCAATAAAATAAATTATACTAAAGTACTTTATCTAAAGAGAAAAAAAACAAGTGTAATTTTTTTGAAAACAAAAACGTAAAAAACTTAAATAAATATATCTAAAACTGTTTTTGTCTTCATAATGAAAAATTAAATAAATGTATAACATTGCATTGAATTAAAAAATAGCACCCAATATTATTATTTCTTCTATTACACTTCTTAAAATAAATCAATTACATTATTATATAAAATATAACCCCTTAAAATTTTTTATTATTAAAATAAAACTTACCATCCTTGGCATGGGGTTTTCATTTATTAGATAAGTTTTTTAGTTGAGGGTGATCTGTCAATGGATCACTTACGAAAAGGATGATAGGACGAAGTTTTAATAAATGTTATTTATAATATTTTATATTTTCATATTTTAATACATAAAGTTTTAAAGTTTTAATTTAATATTCTATTATATTTATTAAAAATGTTTAATTTGATAATTTGTATTTTTTAAATTTATTTTATTTATTTTCAACACTAAGTGAATGTTTATTTATTTATTTTTGTTTAAAAATTATTAAAATAAATAGTTTTCAAAACATAAGAATCTATGTTGAAACTTTCAGAAGTTAATGTAACAAATTAGAAAAACACAAAAATATACAAGATTAACAAGTAATCTCTTAAAGTTATAAGAAGTAATAAAAAATTCAAAAGTCATAACCATATAAAATCATATTTATGATATTAAATATATATTTAAACTAATTTTTTAGTTTTATACTATGCTTTTATTTTCTGAATTTCCTTCGTTTTTCATCCATCTCAGTAACTTTTTTCTTAAATAAAAGTACTAGAACAGTATATGCTCATATAGTTTTGTGAAGAACATGACAGCGTTCAGCAATCCCATTTTCGTCCCTACATTTTAGGTGCAAATGACAGCAGAAGCTATGAAATTCACAAGCCATCATAATGATGGTTCATCCAACTTGGCATAACAATCCAAGTACCTAGATGGACCAAACAGCACCCAGAAAGCAAACAACAAACAACAAACATATATAAATAATAAAGTGGTAGACAACACTATCTTTTCTATTGTTTTTGAATGGTGAGGTCTCAAAATCATGTTGTATTTGATTTGGTTGTTTCTTATCATGAAAGTGAACTAGGGAGAGGTAACATATGGGTGCATATATACCTTTCCTCCGATGCATGACTTTTCTCCATCCCCAAAATCTAACTATTTTCTTAATAATATAATATATTGTTTTTTCAATCACAAATTATTCATTATTAAAAATAACACTTAGTCTATTTTTGTGACATTTGCATGATTTCAGGTTAAGAAAATGAAAATTTGGTTAGGTAGACTCAAGGAGAGAAATACATGGAGCAAGGATTTTGAAACAGACTCGTATATTCATAATTGCTTCCTAATTATTATTATGTGACAATTTTCATTGTTTAATAAATGGGACATAAGAGAACAAAGAAAACTTATATGTGGAGGAAACAATAACTACAAATGTAACAATTTAAAACTTTTATAACAGTTATGATTTAACCATGGATAAACGAAATATAATTTCAGACCTCAACAATTAATAAAAAAAAATGAAAAAAGAAGAAGAAAAAATTAGCTTGAGTGAAATTTTTTAGCTTAAGCGAGAATCGATTTTATTTAAGTGAAAATTCCTTCGCTGAGTGAGAATGAATCTCGTTTGAGCAAAATTTTCTTCGCTTAAGTGAAAATTGACCAGAGAACAGTGTTCTTTTTTTTTTTTTTCAAAGAGCTCACCTCAGGCGACATTTGCAGAGTAAATTTTTCTGCATAATTCACTTGAGCGAGATTTCTCCGCGTAAGCGAAAGTATCAAAAAATGATTTCTCAACTAAACTAACTTTTATCTAATACCAAGTATATATTAACATGCATTCAAGATTCAAAGTACTATATAAAGTTTCCAAATACATCAAACCTATGTACAACTATATACATGACAAAAGAAAGACCAACTTAAGGTCATAAAGTCTTTAAATACACCAAACATATATACAAAAGTATACAAGGCAAAAGAAAGACCAAATTAAGGGTATGTACTCCTTAAGGTGCCTCAAAACCTACATCTGCATATGCTTGTATATATTGTACAATCATCATAGTTTATAACACAACAAGAAAAACAAGGGTAAGCTAGTGTTGTAAAAGTAAAAGGAAATGAAGTGAATAAATTTAAGAATTTAAATATCAATTCTCAAGTTAAATACAAATAGATCTATCATCTAATCACAATCTTTTATACTCTATTTCAAGCCTATTTACTTCACAATGATTCATTTGCAATCACCGTATCTTGATTTCCTTTCAATCTCCAATACTCTCAATTCATTTCAATCAAAATGATAGCATATGGACTAATCATTTAGTCATAACAATAATCATATCATTTCAACCATTTTGAAACTTATAGGTGCATATGTAATAATGGTATCTTGATTTCTTTTCAACCCCTAGTACACTGGTTTCATTTCAACCAAAATGATTACATATGAGCCTATAACTCAATCATCACACATTACATATCAATTCAATCATACTAAAGCATATAGATGCATATGTAACCATGATACCTTAATCTCCTTTCAACTCCTAGTACACTGGTTTCATTTCAACTAAAATTATTACATATGAGTATATAACTTAGTCATCACACATAACATATCAATTCAATCATACTGAAGTATATAGATACATATGTAACTATGGTACCTTCATTTCCTTTCAACCATAACACTTTTCTCAAATGTTCCCACTAATATTGATGACAAAAACTTAAGGAAAATAAAGAACAAAAGATCCTCAAAGCAAATAGAAACTTACTCTGATTGAAATTCAGATCAGATAGAAATGACCACAAAATCTTCAATTACTGTCGGACTCAATCAAATTTTGAAATAGATGAAGTATGGAGAATGAAATTGAGAGAGAAAAGAGAAGGAAGTATGAAGAGGAATGAAGGGTAAAAGAGAAAGCTATGTGTGTGTGTGTTTTGCTTTTATGGGAGGGGAGGGGTTACAATAGTTGATTAGTTCATCTCACAAGTTCTAGAAAGATTGACTTCTCATTCTTTTCTTCCCTTTCATTCTATTATTTTGAATGTTAAAAAACTAACATCGGTAACAATTATTTTTAGCTATAGCCTGATTTATGCAGCAATTCAAGTTTTAAGATTTAATCCACCACTATCATCATCATCATTAACTTTAATATTTTTAATGAATTTTTTAATTTTTAATAAATACATATCAATTTTTTATCTTTTCATTAAAAAATCTAATACACTCATTATATATATATATATATATATATATATATATATATATATATATATTAATTCTTAATTTAAAAAATAACTATTCTATAAAATAACTACAAAAGATGGGTTTCCTTATTGAATTTCGTTAAATATTTATTTATGTTTGATATATTTTGGTTGTTGTTATAATGATAACTACAAGTTATGAAAACACAGTAGAAAGTAAGAAACAACAAATTAATTTTCAACTTGAGAATAAAGTTTATCTTCTAAGGCTTGCTTGGGACTTCGCTTACAGTTATCGCCCTTGGACTTCTTTAATGAAGGCTCGGTTTCTTAAGAATAAATATCAGAGAGTTGGGTCTTTCTTTTCTTCCTCCATGTGGCCTGGAATTAATGATTTATATGGTGTCATTTTAGAGCACACTTTTTGGACTGTTGGGTGAGGTGATAATATTAATTTATGGAATGATCTATGGTGCTCTGAGAAATGCATCTCTCTGCTTGATGGTGTTCCTTATGTCGAAAGGATTATTTTGAAAGCTATTGTGGCTCAAGGTTGGAAGGAAAGTGGATTTTGGGACCTCTCTCCTTTTTTAAATATACAAGCTCTTCGTAATTTATGTTATATCTCTCTGACCTATGGGGAAGATATATACCCCTAATTGGATGTTGGAAGATTCTGGTTCTCTAACCCAGAAGGCGGCCAGAAAGTTTTTTAAGGATTCTAATCTTACTTGTCAATGAGGTAAACTGATTTGGACTAGTTCTATTCCTCATGCAAAAACTTTAGTGCTTTGGAAGGTTTTAAATCACAGGTTACCTGTAGACAAAGATATTCAAATTAGAGGTCTTTCTCTATGTTTTATGTGCTCTCTGTGTAGAACAGGAAGAATCTCTTTTTCATCTTTTCTTTGATTGCTCTGTAACCTCCCATATTTGGAATTATACCAAGCAGGTTTTTCCTCAGTTTTCACCTCTTTCTATTAATGATATTATTGATTTCTTAATGCTTGCAGGGAGTCCCTAAGTTAAACTTGTTAAGCTGGCAACTATTACTTACTTTATTTGGATGATATGGAGGATGAGAAACCATGTTAGGTTCCGAGAAAAAATCTCTATGTGCTCAGCTATCCAAACTATTAAGAGTTTCATTAAAATGACGGGTAATTCTTCCATGAAACACATGCGTAATGACATTGTTGAGTTCTCTTGTTTGAAGTTTTTTGATATCACCACACATTGTCGGAAAGAAAACTCTCCTATTCAGATTATTTGGGAATTCCCTCATGTCAATTGGGTGAAAGTCAACATTGATGGTGCTGCTAGAGGGTGTCCGGGTTTTGCAACATGTGCAGGCATTTTCGTGGTAGCAGGGGTGAATATATAGGTAGTTTCTCCTCTTTCCTTGGGGGTACAAAAGTATTTATATGATGTGGTTATGGGAGCCATTTTGGGTATTGAGCTTGCTTGGAGTAAAGGTTTCAGACGTATTTGGCTTGAGTGTGACTCTTCCCTTCTTTATCAAGCATTTAGTTCATTTAATCTCATTCCCTGGTCCTTGAGAGGGAGATGGAGAAAGTGTATAAAGATATGTAAAGAAATTGACTTCAAGGTTTCTCATATCTTCTATGAGGGAAACCATTGTGCTGACAAGTTGGTTGCGCTACGTATCGAGAATAAGTTAGATTTTAAATGGTATGATGTCTTACCTGCGGTCATTAAATTGGACTTTTTCATAATAGGTATCAACTCCCTATGCTTTGTTTTGTTTAGCTTGGTTTGGGAGTGTTCGTCATCTTTTATTGCCATGGGTTTGGCCTAGTCCCCCATGGTTTTGTATCTTTTCTTTTTTCTTATTTATGATATATTTCATGTCATGGCATATGATTGTTGATCTTTGAGGTGTCAGCCTAGCTAAGATGTCAAAGTTCATAGTGATGCCTACCATGAATTTTATTTAAAAAAAGAAAAAAAAAAGAAACAACCAAACTCATCAACGACCTAATTTTATAGAAACTATATCCACTCCTTATATTATAAGCATAAAAATAATGTATTGGTATTGTGACCTCTTGCGAATGATTTTTCATTATTTATTGTTTTTATTGTAATTAAATGTAAAACATGAATAATTTTTTTAAAGGTTTTTGAGAAAATTTGCATTAAAAATGGTTTTTCTGCTTTTTATATATGACCCTGAAAAAGGTAGACAAAATTGCAGTTCCGATATTTGATGAAGTCTAAGTCAAGACATGTGAAACAGGACTTGAAGATGACTTAGTGTGTGTAGTCTAGTTATGTGCATGCAGCACAAGTCTTTGGTATAAGCTCAAATGATTCCTAAAGATTTTAAAACATAAATATGGAACCGAATTAACTAATGATTTCCAATAAAAACGAATCACTGAATTTTTTAAAGAGTTGCTTTTCAAAATCATTTAGTTGAAAATCATGTTAACAAAATCAATCGATTTAAAGCAGTTTTCAATTGATTGTTTGTTTTTGTTACAGTGTAATTGTTTCTTAAATCTGTTTTAAACATAATTAATATAGAGTGTGAGAGCATGTTTTAATGAATAACAGAGAGAAAACATTTTTGGAGCAAGAATAGTAAGTAAACATTCTTAGAGAACTAAGTGACTTTTTCATCAAGAGATATTAAGAAAGTGGATCTTTGAGCATTTTCCCTTGGACTTGCATCGCATTGGTTTTACTGTTTCTATAGTTAGGGAAGTCACTGCAACCTTGTATTTTTATCTATCTGTGATTGGTTTGGTTGCAGCTGTGTTTATGTACGAATTGTACCTACGAATTGCTGACACGAAACTAGTTCACCATTACATACCAAAAAATATATGTATCTAATGCGATTTTGTGTATAAATAAACTTTCGTACGTAAAATTCGTATGTAACACTCATTTTATCTACCGATCCACACCCATACTTATTTATCTACCTGTAACACTAAAATTTCTTATAGTGTAAATCTCTGTAAGGGATTTGCATTCAAAGTTTCTCACATTTTTAGAAAGGGTAATTGTTATACTTATAAGCTTGACTCCTTTGCCATCTGTAATAGGTTTAGCTTATAGTTAGTATGATAAGTTGTCTCCTAGTTTTATTTTGGATTTCTTTTATAATAAGTACAAACTCCTTATATTTGAGTTTGTTTAGTTCGATGATGGTAGCTCTTTTATATTTCTTGCATGGATTTTATTCTAGTCCCATGCTTGTTTGTTTTCTCCTTTTCTCTTATGCTATGTTTCATGGTTGAAGTATATTGCCTAGTTAAGATATCTGGCTAATTAAGTAAAAATAAAAAAATATATATATAAATTATGAATTTCTTTAAATTTTGTATCATCAAAAGAAAACTAGATAAATGTTTCATAAAAATAACGTAACACTATAATATCACAAAAAGTAATTTAAAAATCTCTTGTAAAAATCTAAGGTGCCCTAACTCTCAAGCAGCAATAACAACGGAAGGTTTTTCTAATTTTATATCTTTGGTTATTACCAAGTTATATTTATAATTCACACTTAAATTGAAACTATTTCAAATAGTTTTTTGACATATAAAAAAAAAGTAGACAAAACACATCCGCGTCATAATGAAGGTAAGTGGAACTTAGTCAGAACGAGTAAGTTGTCCAGTATGCCTTGGTCATGGTCTGTTCCGGTCTTTGCTGAGAGTTAATGCAGCTATTCCTGCTCCCGACGACACTTGGTCAACTTCTAATCTAGACCGCCGCTCTTTTCTAGTTCTTCACTGGACTGGACCCTCCCATTGACCCTGCTTTTCCTGGGCTTAGTCAGTTGAAACTTTCAAATGACATAAATTCACGACCTGTAAGTCAAAACAACAGATAGGTAAATTCCCAGTTCTTTTTTGTTTCTTTTTGTCGCTCATGACTAAATTCAAAGTTATATCTCTTAAAGTGATACTATATTATATTAATTTTCCTTTAATTTATTATAAACATCCACCTATCTATTTTTTTTTCAATAAACAATATTATCTTATATGTTTTAATAATTCGTTCATTTTCAACAAATATTAGTCTCTCTTATTTTATTAATTAAAATTCAATTACAAATATTATAAAAATTGAAAATTAAAGTTTTAAAATATAAAAATTAGAGGATTTTTTATTACCATAAATTTAAATGATTATTATTATATATTAAAAATATCCTAAATTAGATTGTAATAATTAGATTACAAATTGTTTTATAAAAATATAAAATTAGTGTTTAAAGAAAATGTCATTTGAATATTAAAATAAATAAATAGCTGTAAAATATATTATTAGATTTATTAATTTATTATTATACTTTCATATGAATTTAATAAAGTATAAATATAAATAAAATAGGTAGTATCAACGTTAATTTATTAATATCCTAAAGAAGGTAATATCAATCTAAAATTTGCAAGAACATAGAAAATAACTTTAGAATAGAATTTAGAGTAGAAGTGATATAATTAAAATGACCCACTAACATTTTATTGTTAAAATAAAAAGTTTATATAAATAAAAAAATCAGTTATTAATATTTCATATTATTATAACTAACATCTTTTTAGAAAAGTTTTTTTAATTATTGATGTCATCATGTCTCCAAGACTGTAGACAAGAATAAATAGGTCACTAAGCTAAAGCCTTAATAAGAAGTTTAATAGAAAATTAGGCCTAATTGAACAAAAGATGATTTTATTTTTTGTAAAGTGGATGGAAAGGATTACCCTAGTGTAACTTTTTCTTGATCGACTGATTTTTTAATAGTAGAATGATGTTTCTTACCAAAAGCATTTAAAACATCATTTTTTCTTTTCCCTTACTTTTTTTTTCTTTTTGTTTTCAACTGCATTGTTAGTCACTTCTTGTCACCGGGTTAAGCCTTATGAAAATCAGAGCAATCATTCTAGAATCAATATGGACTTTTTATTAAGGCTTGTAACATGGCCAACAACACGGTTGTCATGAAAAGGATATGAAAGCTCAAAAATATTTATGGGTTTTTATTTTTGGATTTTATTTTTGGAACAAGGATCACCAACCAGGTATTGCATTGGATCAATCAAGGTTTTCTTTTATGAACCTTTTATTATTTTTATTTTTCCACTTTTCTTTTCTTATTTTTGTTCCTTTTTTTTTTCATCACATTGTAATATCATTTCCTTTTATTTAGATGATTAATTTCTTCTATTTTACTCTTAGGAACTTTTGGTATGATAAAATGATTTCAGCAAGTGTACTGAGTCCTTAAGTAATATAGAAAGTAAATAAAGTATCGTCTCCACAGGGAACGAAATTTATGATTGTAAATTGAATCAATATCAATTGTATTATGAAGGGAAACACTTAATAATGATTTGAGCTTGAGTAAATTATAAAACGTAATAATAGAATAGTTAATAATAAATTGTCCGAGATCAATAGTAATAAAGGCCTTGGGATTGAATTGTAATACTCTCCTTCTCATACACTCTTAATTATATAATTATATCATCTTCTCCAATTACCAATCTGCGCAAATAAAAGTCATTCAACCTGATTCCTCTAGCATTGAAATTCATAAATTAAAATGCCTAGCTCTATTCCCAGTTACTAGAATAATTTTAATCAGCATTAAGAATAGTTGTTATAAGCAGTCATTACACTATAATCCATCCCTGAACTTATACATGCAATGCGTTTACGTATGGTTCCAATTTCGAAAAGGTTTTTCCAGTCACAATAAGAAATCTAAAATAGAACAAAACTTGAATAAAAGAGTGATAGATGGTAAGTCCCTAGCTTTGACCTAGCTTTAGCCTTTTATAACTTTCGCTCCTTGCATTAGGTCAAATTGCAGCTGTTATCTTGTGATCTGCGCTTCAACAGCCTTGACGTCTTCAATTAGGATTTTCTTCTAAAAGTTCTTTAAGTGAGTTTTAGCTCAGACTGTCTTCGTTACTTAAGCGAAAAGTCACTTATGCCTTTTCTCTGCTTTTTTCCTCTATTCCAACGTCTCTGCTATCTCTCTCTCTCTCTCTCTTCAGATTTAACCTAATTCTCAACAAAATTCGCTCTTTGCACAATAAACGCATTAAATAACAAAATCAATAATAAAAGAGAATAAAATCCAAATTTAAACTGAATTAATAACAAAATCAACCTAATTAATAACATAATCAATTCAAATATGCATAGAATCAAACTACTAATTAACGTTTATCATGGTGCACACCTTGAGCTGACTTTCAACGTAATGATGATCATTGTTTAAGGTGATTTTGAAAGAAAATTTTCTTTTTGGCTCAAAAAGGGTGCAAGGAATTAATATATTTTTATTTTTTGGATAAAGAAACATGGCCATATATCATTTCTAATCATGACTGCTTTATTTTAAGAAAGATTAACCCTTAAACAAAATTCAATGACTTACAACAGATGTCATTTTTTCTATTTGTTTTCATTTTTCTTGTCCTCTCTTTTGTTTAAACCACCCTTGTAAGTTTTCAATCTAACGAACCTTCTATTTTTTGTTTTTAAAATTGTTTTATTTGCCTCCTGATAGATTGTAGATCAACTTCTCAATTAGGAGAACCCATCATTTCTACCACAGTGTGATATTCTTATTTCACTATCTCAAACAATGGTGATATCTGCTAGGGCAAATCTTTTCATTTTGGGATATGAGGAAAGGCTAGAAGGTGTCAAGCAACATGCATGTAAATGCTTCAATGGAGAAGCCATTTTTATCCCTTATTAAAACATCAAGCTTCGAAAGATGCTTAGTGTCCTTAGTATTTTATTATTTTTCGCAATATCATGAACTCAAAATTTGTATCAAAGGAAACAATTGACTCAATATGAGACAACATTTTGCTCTTTTTATTTTTTATTTTGTCCCTAAATCAACAACATACCATGACTTAAAATGAAAGACAAACAAATTTGAAATTTTTGTTGTGCAAAATTTTTCAAAATTTTATTTCTTAATTTTTTTGAAAAGGGAAAAAACATCGTGGAATGAAATATGAATGCATCTCAAGATGTTTGATGTATGAAAAGATAACTATATGTTGTTAGCACCGAGGTTGCTATGTGATTTGATGAAGTCAACATGGATCAAAGCTTGCTAAATGGATTGCTAAATGTGCACAAACTGTGAGAACACATTCTACTTGATTTCCAAACAAGAAAACCTTAAGAACTTGAATCTTAGAGCTTTTCCTTGAGTGGTTTTTATGAAATTCATTTTGAATCAAAGCTAAGTCTTCCACATTGTTCTTCATCCATTTGTAATCTGTTGTGTGTAGAAGTACTGTTGTTTTAGTGTTGATTTGATATCACTTGTATTGTGAGCGGTTTGGTTGCAAGTTACACATGGTTATGATTTGTAATTGTATATTTGGAACCCATATTACATAGGGTTTGTAATTTGGGTTGTGCAGTAGGGTTCTGCTTTGTTTTACAGCTGTTGTGGGGGTGTAGTAGGCTGTGTGCTGCGGGATGGAGTGTCGACCTATGGGTTGAAAGGGTATTTGTGTTGTATTGAACTAATGTTGGTGATCTTTTTAGTGGATCTCTTTGCTAGTTGGTAAAAGGCTGGATATAGCCATTGAGGAAGGGTGAACTAGTATAAATCTCGGTGTTCTTGATCTCTCTTTCTCTCTTCTTGAATGCTTTTTTCATATTTGTTGTCACTCGTACAATTAATTGTTCATCGCACTCAATTGACTATTCATTCTACTGGTGTGAGTTTTCTATTCTCTAGAACTGCTTAATATATCTGTTGAATTGACTGTATTTGTTCTAGATTCTTATTGAGTGTTTCCATTTAGTTCTACTTGTTGTATAATTGATTGTATTTAAGGAAACTTGTTTTCTTGAATCAATTATTAGTTTTGTTTCAGTCTATTAATTCTGGATTGCTTTTCTATGTGAGTGACTTTCAGTTAACTGTTATTGTTGTTTATCTGATTGCTTTTAGGTTGTAATATACTGTGTTTCTATTCAATTGATTGCTTCCGCATTTGACTCTGGTGCTTTTTACTGATTAACTGATTTGTGTGTTCTAGTCAATATATTGATTGTGTTTGTCAATTAACTGTTTCTTTTTCCGAACTGGTTCACACTCTGATTTCAATTAATTGCTTCTATTGTTTATTGTTTCTGGCTGTGACTTGATTGTTTCTGAACTGCTTTGGATGGTATACTCTATTCAATTGATTACCACTGTGTTTCAATAATATGTTTCTTGTTGATTTTCAGTTCTGTGTGTTATTTCAATTGATGTTTTTTGATTTGGAATTTACTGATATTTTGTTGTGCACTTCAGAATAACACTTTCAGTAGTTTCAATTTAGAACTTTCATTCTATACTTTAATACTTTCCAATTTTTCAAAAATTTTTTAAAGTTCAATTCACCCTCCCTCTTGAACTCGGCATAAACTTGATTTTCAATTGCATTAGAGCTAGAACTTGAATCCTAGTCAAGTTTTTTGATCCATGGCTGAGAGTAAACTACCATTTGTTGAGGGAGTCTCTATACACAAGCCACCTATGTTTTCTGGAGTGAACTATCAGTTTTAGAAAGTTAGAATGAAAATCTTCATTGAATCCATCGATCGTGGTATTTTGAATACTATAGTAAATGATCCTTGTATTCCTATGTCTGTTGTGAATGGTGTGTCTATTGAGAAATCTTATGATGAATTGACTGATGCATATAATAAGAAAGTGCAATATGATTATGTTGTGAAAAATATAATAACCTCTGCCTTGAACCTTAATGAATTTTTCAGAGTATCACACTATAACTCGGCTAAAGAAATGTGGGACATACTTGAAGTCACACATGAGGGAACTACTGATGTAAAGAGAGCCAGAAAGCATGCACTAATCCAAGAGTATGAATTGTTTAGAATGCAACAAGGGGAGACCATTGCTGATGTACAGAAGCAATTCACTCACATTGTTAACCATTTGATTGGTTTGGGAAAGCAATTTGACAAGGAGGAGCTGAACATTAAGATCCTAAAGTGCTTGGACAAGAGCTGACAGCCTAAAATGACTGCTATATCAAAGACTAGGCTCAAGTAAATGGAGACTGTGGAGAAGAAGTCCAGAAGCCTAACACTCAAGACAAAGGTTACATATGTTGAATCTAGTGAGGAAAGCTCTGATGAGTGGAGTGATATTGAGAATCTCAATCTGTTGACAAGGAGATTCTAGAAGTTCATCAAGATGAAAGGCAAAATGAAGAACCAACAAAGAAAGAGGTATAACAAGAAATCTGATAGTGTTTCTACTAAATTCACCTGTTTTGGCTGTGGTAAATAGGGACACATGAAAATGGATTGTCCAAGCCAATTGAACAAAGAAAAGGCATGTGAGAAGGAAAACAACAAATCTGGAAAGGGCAAAAATGCATATATAGCTTGGGAAGACAATGATACTTCTTCCAGTAGCTCTGAAGCAAACTACTACATCTAAACTTTCCATGGGAACCGCAAATCTTAATGGAATTTTGGGTTCTCAAAATTGTGTTTTTGAAAAGGTTGGCATTGGATATCAATGTGGTTTTCAAGGAAAGTAAAAGAAATTTAGCAGTTTCTTCAAAGCTAATGAGCAACAATTTTCACCTTTCATGACTTGCTTTTATTGTTTGAGAAAAGACCATTTTGTTAGGAATTGGAAAGTTAGAAAGTTTGATGTACCTAAGGGGCGGGTTAGCTGGGTTCCTAAAAGCATCACTAACACTTGTGGACCTAAGTTTAACAGGGTACCAATTCCTCAAACTTAATTTGTTCTGTAGGTCTGTTTGGCATCCAAGAAGCAGTTGTGGTATCTAAATAGTGGATGCTCTAAACACATAACTGGAGATGCTTCACAATTGATTAATTTAAAATGCAAACCAGATGGGTTTGTCACCTATGGAGACAACAAACGAGGGAGAATACTTAGTGTTGGTGACATTGGAGGAGCTGATGATGTGATCATAAAAGATGTGCTTTTAGTAGATGGTTTAAAGCATAACCTACTTAGTATAAGCCAAGTGAGTGACAAAGGCTACAAGATCACATTTGAGCCAGACCTGTGCCTAATTGTAGATTCAACAATGATGAGACAGTGCTAGTAGGTAAACGGGTAAACAATGTATACATGCTCAATGTCTCTTGCATAACATCCAGTCTGAACTACTTGCTGTTTAGGAATGATGAGATATGATTGTGACATAGGCGCTTAGCTCATATTCATATGCATCATCTCAATAGGCTTGCATCTAAAGCGTTGGTAATTGGCTTACCTAAGCTCAAGTTTAAAAGGGACAGATTATGTGAAGCATGTCAAAAGGGTAAACAGACCAAGAGCTCTTTTAAACAGTTAAATGTGGTTTCTACATCAAGACCTCTTGAGTTGCTTCACATAGATTTGTTTGGTCCCTCTAGAACTATGAGCCTAGGAGGTAATTACTATGGTCTTGTAGTAGTAGATGATTATTCTCATTTTACATGGACTCTATTCATTGCCACCAAGGATGAAGCTTATCATGCTTTTAAGAGACTTGCCAAAGTTATCCAGAATGAGAGGAATTGTGGTATTTCTGCCATTAAGTCAGATCACGAGTGAGAGTTCTAGAATGAGAGATTTGACAAACTCTATGGCAAATTCGGAATCAAGCACAATTTTTCAGCACCAAGGACTCTACAACAGAATGGAATGGTGGAGAGGAAGAACAGATCATTGGAGGAACTAGCAAGGACACTATTGAATGAAAAAGATTTGCCAAAATACTTTTGGGCAGATGCAGCGAGTACTACTTACTATGTTCTCAATAAAGTGCTCATAAGACCAATACTGAAGAAGACCTCCTATGAGCTGTTAAAAGGTAGAAAGCCCAATATTTCTCATTTAAAGGCTTTTGGATGCAAATGTTTTATTTTGAACAATGGTAAGGATAACTTGAGAAAATTTGATTCAAAAGTTGATGAGGGTATCTCCCTTGGCTATTCATTGCATGGTCATGCATATAGAGCATATAATAAGATAACCATGCTAGTTCAGGAATCCATGCATATTGCATTTGATGAAACTAACCAGACCATGCAGGAAAGTACTAAGACAGACACAGATGATGAGGTTCCAACTGAACAACAAGTAGATACAGAACTGCAGAATAAACCAGAGAAAGTTACTTAACTTCCAGAAAATCAATCAATTGAACCAAAAATTAAATCGATTGAATCTGGAGCTAGTGTAGAGATAATAAATTCTAAACTGCTTAGGGAATGGAGAGTGCCTAGGAATCTTTCTTTGGACAATGTCATTGGTCAAGTGCAAAAGGGAGTATCAAGTAGAAAATCATTGAATCATTTTTTTGAGCACATGACTTTTGTATCACAAGTGGAACCCAGAACAGTGACTGAAGCACTAGAGGACAACAATTGGGTAAATGCAATGTGTGAGGAGCTAAATCAGTTTTCTAGAAATGAAGTTTGGACTCTTGTTCCTAGAACAAAGAAGATGAATGTGATTGGAACCAAATGGGTTTTCAAGAACAAGCTAGATGAACAAGGAGTCATAGTGGGAAATAAAGCTCGGTTGGTTGCAAAGGGTTAGAACCAAGAAGAGGGAATAGAATATAGAGAAACTTATGCACCCGTGGCTAGATTGGAGGCAGTGAGGATACTCTTGGCATATGCTTGCATGAATGGATTCAAATTACACCAAATGGATGTCAAGAGTGCTTTTCTTAATGGATACATTGATGAACTGGTTTATGTGAGTCAACCACCTGGAATTGAGGATCATAAATATCCAAATCATGTTTTCAATCTCAAGAAAGCCTTGTTTGGTTTAAAGCAAGCACCTCGATAGTGTTATGAGAGGTTGAATAATTTCTTGCTTTCTTAAGGCTATAAGAGGGGGAAAATAGATAAGACTTTATTCACTAAGAAAGCATGCAATGTTATTATTCTTGTGCAAGTTTATGTTGATGACATTATATTTGGATCCACTAATGAAAGTTTGTGTGAGCAGTTTGTAACAACTATACAGGGAGAATTTGAGAGATCCATGATGGGAGAACTCAATTATTCCCTAGGATTGCAAATCAAGCAATTCCAGCATGGAACTTTTCTTAGTCAAGCCATGTATTGCAGAGAATTGTTGAAGAAATTTGATATGGAGAACTGCAAGGAGGCTGCTACACCTATTGCTAGTGGATGCTATTTGGATCTTGATGAGAACGAAGCTAATGTTGATCAAACAAAATACAGAGGGCTTATAGGATCACTTCTTTATCTTACTGCCAGTAGACTATATATCATGTTTAGTGTGTGTCTTTGTGCAAGATACCAAGCTAATTATAAGGAGTCACATTACATGGCAGCTAAGAGAATCCTGAAGTATCTTAAAGGAACTACAGATGTTGGCCTATGGTATCCTAGTAAAGTGTCCTTGAACCATTGGTTACTCTTGATCAGATTTTGCAGGATGCAAACTTGATAGAAAGAGTACAAGTGGAACCTGCCACCTACTTGGATCCAGTTTAATATCATGGCATAGTAAAAAGAAAGCGTGTGTGAATTTATTGACAGTAGAAGCAGAATACATAGCTACTGGGAGTTGTTGTGCTCAAAGCCTCTGGATCAAGCAACAACTATGTGACTTCGGTCTAATTCTTTCTAAAATTCCTTTACTTTGTGACAATACTAGTGCAATAAACCTAACAAAGAACCCAGTGCAACATTCCAGAACAAAACACATTGAAATACGCCACCACTTTATAAGAGATCATGTGAATAATGATGACTGCGTAATTCAATTTGCTGCGTCTGAGACTCATTTGGCTGATTTATATACTAAGCCCTTTAATAAAGAAAGATTTAATTTTCACATAAACGAATTGGGGATAATTATTTTAATTATGTTAATTAAATCAACTTATACATTTGTTGGTCCTTAGTTTAGTTTATGCAAAACTGGTACGATTAATTAAGTCAACATATTCAATTAACTGATCTTTGACTGCTTTACACTATAGCTGATTGAAAATCTGGTGCTGATTAATTTCTATTCAATGTATTGATTTGTGCGAGGCTGAACAATGGTTCTGAATCAATTCTGTACAATTAATTGATATGTGCGAGACTGAAATATTGTGAAGGTAATGACTCTGTAGCAAATTGCTTGGTCAAAGAAGAAGATTTGAATAAGCTGAGACATTCAATGCATGAAGATGGCAAGTGAGGAGTGATAACGTACATAGTGGCACTTGTCATCAATTTATTGGAGGTCAACAAGACAAAAGCTGGAAGAATCTCTAAAGCTAAGTCACTTCTGATTCAATTTATTATTTGCAGAATCCCAACAATCTGAAAAGCAATTTTTGTGATGTTAATCAATGTTTTTGCATGCGCTAGGATTCTTTTGCATTTACTTCTCTTTATATTTTGAATCAACATGCATTCAAACTCACACCAAAGCACTACATACTTGCATACATTGCCACTCTCGGTCCAAACATTTATCCACTTCAGAAATCAATCAAACACTTCCTACCATGGCCTCATCATCCAATCCAAAGAAGCAAACCAAGAGATCTTGTGTTAAGATAGCTGAACCAGTTGACAACAACAAAACTGGATACCTTGAGAGAACCAAGAAAACATTAAGGAGTATTATCATGAGTTTAGTGGAAAGGCAATCATCAGTCCAAAATTCATAAGGAAGGAATGGCTAAAGGAGGAAAAGCTGGCTGAAGTAAAGGACTTGATGAAACATTAGAAATTTGAGAAGTTTCTCAAACTGTTTGGGAATACTTACCCAGATTTTGTAAAGGTCTTTCTCACCAACATGTGGTATGACGATGATACTATTTACTCCCAAGTCAAGGGAGTTGACATGGCCATAAATTACGAAGTATAACTGGCTGTAGCGGGTTTGAGAAATGCGAGTATTACAATTGGCAGAGGCAACACCACTGACCTGGAAGATTTCAAAATGTTCAATTTTACAAGACATGCCTGAGAAACCCAAATAATGCAACGAGGAGTTATTCTGTTGAAGGTCTTGCCTTGACTCCGTACATTCTTGCCTTGATTGTGATCTGGCTGCTAACCTCTAAAGGTTTTAATCATGTTATGTTGACGGAGAGGATCTAATTTTGAAGTACTGCTTGATAAGCAAGATCAAAGTGAACTGGATAAATGTTATCAAGGAGCACGTTTTTAAGATCAAGAATAAGCCTGAGTACCACATACCCTGTGTGGTTCTTATTTTTAACTTTATTGAGTATCTTGAAGATGTTGAAGAAGAAGTTGTGAAGGCGGTGAAAGCTCAGAATGAAATCATTGTGGCAACCCTGAACAAGATCGGCTTGAAGAAAGTGAATGATAATCATTGGTTTGTTAAAGCTATTGGAGGAGGAGCTGATCAACAACAATTTCAAGAAGATGATGTAGGAACAAGTACTGTTGCGGCTGATGTTAGTGTTGGAGGTGGATATGATCCTACACAATTTGCATATATGTCCAGCAATCCTCTAGTAGAAGGAGAAGGTTCATTCACAAGGTTTGAACAAATGGTGATTAATTAGTTGCACACTATGGAGAATGATCATAGGAGTCACCACCAATTATGCGAGACACGCTTCCATAACATAAAAGACCTTTTTGAAGATTGTTGGAAACTGTTTTGGCTGAAATACAAGAGGGGGGTGAATTGGATTTCAAAACTTTTTGAAACAATTTGATATTTTTCAGTAAGATGCAATTCTGTTTCACAGACTGGATCTTTATTTG
>Ga0099824_1001288_pt1 | contig 34736 bp, 13 predicted proteins | sample SiratrowhiteBW_FD_76837 | JGI IMG/M metagenome (GOLD analysis project Ga0099824, IMG submission 76837) | Root nodule microbial communities of legume samples collected from California, USA - Siratro white BW | ecosystem: Host-associated > Plants > Roots > Nodule | place: USA: California... | reverse complement strand
TATATATATATATATATATTAAAACTGTGTCTGTGCGAGTTGCACATTACACACTGTTATAAAGAGACAAAAAAAAACTTTCTAAATATAAAAAAAAATTAGCATTACCTTATTTATAGGAACTAAACATTTTAAGATCAAATATTCAATGAGCAAGGCAATCTATTATCCAGCTTTTTTGTATGTGCGTCATATTCTCAATTATCCCAGAAATTGTTGAATTCCTCAGACTGGCCCCGTGAAATATGTAGGGATTTGGGTAAACAAATATCATTCCAAGCTCCATCATTTGCCGTTATAGCACAATTGTATATTAAGTAAAAAGAATCACAGCTCCATGATTATGGAGGAAGATACCAAACAGCATAGGAAGAATAAGTAGTTTGGTTATTCCTCAAAGTATATTAGATTGCTTGTTTTCAGCTAAGCCTCAAAAGAGAGCCTTGTGAAAGCACGAGCAACAGATGATGAATCATACCGCTAAATCATTTAATATTTTGGTAACTTACCACAATGCTTTATTGCTACTGTAGTTTTTAAAGGATCATTACATGACATCGTCAAGTGCTTTTGATATCCCCGCACTTGCAATGTAACTGATCCCTGTCAATTTGAACGTGTTTCATCCTCACAGTGAAGGGTGGCTTGCAGCTCTGTCTTCCGCATGCATCATTTGGACGATTCTATTCTAAGTTCAGATAACTCTTTCTACATCATTAAAAGCTCAAGGTTAAAAGCATCCATAGATGGTAAAAATAAGTAGTATGTGTTTTAATATTGTCTAAATTATTTGGTTGCTTGTGAAATGCCAAAAAATCCGTTGCAGGCATGCTCAGGGCTACTCTTCGAAAGGTAGCAAGAATGTCCAAGCCATACAGGCATTTACTGCTAGTAATTTATCATTGTGAAGAAATAATTAACTTTCAGCTGAATGTGTCTTTTGGAATTAAAATTTAGGTTTAACAAATTTAGTACCTCCAAAATAAATTTCAATGTTTTTATATCCAACATTTAATAATAAATATGTTAATTTGACTCTAACAATTAATATGTACTTTTGGATTGCCAAATGTAAATATCTTACTTAGATAATTATATATCAACACTGTCAACTCAAGAATAATAAAATTACTGTAATTACCAAAATAGCGTATTTATTAAATATTGAGTATTAGAGACACTAGAAAAATTGAAAATGCCAACTTCGGACTAATTTTGGAGGTACCAAAAACTTATTTAACTCTAAAATTTAAGGCTGAAGATGTGGTTACCACAAGGATGACCTGGGCTGAGAATGAAATTCTTCGTACTCGAGCTCAGATACTTCTCTGCTGCCACCTCCGCTGGTGGCAACCACTTTGCTTTCAGCGTTTGTGGTTCCCTTGCTAACATGTTCTTTGACTGTGCCAGTTTCATGGTCTTCTTCTGCATCAGAACTGTTGGACACGCAGTGTTTGTGCAACCATCTATCTGTTTCCCAAAGTACATGCATGATGCTTTCTCTGGCAGTGTAACCATGACTCTCATGAGGCAGAATGACCAGCCGACAAAGAGCGCCATGACCCTTCAGAGCGTTGAAAAACCTGTCGGACTGCATAACAGGACAAAGGGCAAGCAGAAAGCAATTGGATAACAAAAGATCACAGGGTTCTTCCTCCAAAATATAATAACACAAAAATAGCCAATTAATTGATGACAGAATATGAGAATAGCTAAGGCAGGAATTCCTCTCTTACCTGCATGGTTAATGTTCCTGGATTATTGTCCTCTTCCCCATGAATAAGCAAGATGGGTTTCTTAATTTTATTAGCCGACATAAAAGGACTCATCTCAACATAAGTATTAGTAGCTTCCCAAAGAGTTCTGTCTTCATTCTACATAAGGATGTGGAGGAAGACATAAGACTTTCATTCTAAAGTACACTCAAAGTCACAAGGTAGCATTCAGATCAAAGAACAGGTGTGAAAGCAGATTAGAGGGAACTGTAGGACAAAAGAAAGACAATTCATGGGTAATAGAAGAAAGAAAAATATAAGCCACTGCAAGAAATACCTGAAAACCAAAAGGAGTAAGTGTTCTGTTGTAAGCACCAGAACGTGCAATTCCACAACAGAAAAGATGAGGTGCGTGTGCCAGGAGGTTAGCAGTCATGAACGCACCATAGGAATGTCCACCAACAGCTATTTTCTTTGGATCAGCCACCTAGATGTGACAAGTGAACACGCCCCAAAATGGCTTCAGTCACAATATTGCTATGGACTAACAGTTTTATATTCTCCATATAATAAAAATAAAGCTCACCCCACGCCGGATAACTTCCTCCACAGCAGCCTCAGCACTTGCAACCAATTGTTCTACATACCTGGAATGTAGATATTTGGTTCAATATCAGATAAACTCTAAAGCTTTATTAGTTATGAGGTATGATTACTTAACAGCCAAATTTGAACACGCTGAAGAAAAGAACAAAAGAAGCCTCAGTCTAGTAGGTCCAAAAATTTGAAACTCCAAATTGAAGAGAAAATAAGATTGAAATTCATGGTATTGAACAATTGTTAGTGATAAGTAAATGGTAAAGATCCCACAGCTGTAACAATATCATTATCAAGTTACCTATCATTTGCCTCTTCATCACCCTCACCAATAATAGGAATGGTAGGCCCAGATAGAATTGCAAACCTGCAGTATTTAAAGTATTCAAAGAGAGTCCAGCTTATAATTCACAAAATATATATTGAATTGGGAACAGAGAGATCAAGTAAAATTATGCTAAATAAAAAATACCCAAATGAAGTCCATTGTTGGCAAAGACAATCAATACCTTCTAGCCAGCCAAAGAAGGGCTGATGTGGAACCTATCCCAGCAAATTCATTTGGAGAACCACGAACTTGTCCAGCAGCATCTTTACTCTTGAACTCTCCAGGGTAAGACCAAACCAGGCATGGCAAAGGACCATCCGTTGATGGATTGTATCCTGGTGGCAGATATAATGTAGCAGTAAGTTGAACCCCATCTTTTCTCTGATACCTAACCATCTCCTTCTGCAATGATGCAAGTTGAGGGTACGGATGAGGGAAATTTGTAACCTGAACTATTTTTTTATCTGGCCAGCTAACAAAGTAATATTGGGTGTTTTCAGTTTTTGACTCTTTAGAAGTCAGTATCTTCAGTTTATCCAAAAGCAAATCCCCTTCTTCCTGATCAGACATTAGAGCAACAACAGTCTCATAATACTTTTCTTTATCGCTCTCCCAGATCCGTTCCTTTTTACGTGTATTTCTGAAACATTTTGGTTCAAACCATCATATATGAGAACAAGTCAGAAGCAAAATAAGCAATTAAGACACTTACATGTCAAACAGATCAAGGAATGGAATGTTCCCTTCTGGTGTAGCACCAGTTCCATTCAGTATAATATATCTTCCTTCATCGCCAGCCTTTTTTATCCTCGCGATGATGTATGTCCCAGCTTTAGTTCTCCGCAACATAGGAGAGCCAGGATCAGAGTACACATCCTCTGAAGATCTATCAAATAGGATCTCTGGAGCTACATCTTCAGATCCAGGAGAAACTAGCCATGTTCTTATTTTCCGAGTTTTGTACCAAGATTCATACACCAGAGCCAGAGAATCATCACACCAAGAAACCCCTCTGTACATGTAGGGAAAACAAAAACAGTGTCCAAGATTTTAGAATAAAAGTGCAATATAATTGTTTCCATATATCTCTCAACCCTTCCCCCACCCCAAAAAAATAAAAAATGAAAAAAGAATGAAGTTTACTGTAAGCATGGTAAGGAATTATCTTAACAACTGCTACTTAGATATTCATGCCATGTGCTAGACATAAAAACAAATAATAACTTGGAATATTCTTTGCGAGTACAATTATCAGTCCAGACTATGAAAGTGACATGCAAACCAACCCAAAGGTTGGTCATGATGATCAAGAGTGCAAATATGAATAGCAAGTACAGCATTACGATAGACAATTTGAGAATGGGTAAGACATGGTATTCAAACTAGTGTAAACTATAAACGTCAGCAAACAGAAGCATATTTGCAATACTAAGAAGCAACTACTTATTTCGGAAAGGATCAAATAATGTCCATATGTCACTGTGAATACACTGACAAGTACATAAATTAGAGAGAAGAAACCAACGTAAATTAATAAACTGTATCCATACCCATAGCGGAAATCAAGCTTGTGGAATATCGTTGGCTGTTCACCTTGTAGAGGTTCAGCAAGCTGGGTATAAACTATATCACGAGGAGAAATTTCAACCTTTGCATCACCTCCATCTTGAGTTTCTACCCTAGAAACCTCAAATGAAGCAATTAAAACAGATTAAGTAATGACAAAACAAATCCATATATAATATGGGACTATAAAAACAACAATGTAAATGATGGGACAGAATTTTATATTGAATAAAAGAATTCCCGATAGTGAATGAATGATGAAACATCTATTCAAGAGAAACACTAGAAGTCAGTGGAAGAAAACAACCATATGTAATCTAACATAGACAAACAACTAGTTCTTCATTAAAAAATAAACCTATATTTGAAACACATGAACATAATATTCCATGAGCACACCATCAAATACGTTTATTTTGGATGGGGAGGCTATGAATGTACTTTATCCTCTATTCAAGTACATGCTTTATTTGCATGCCAATGAATTTTAACACTGAAAAGACACGGTAGGGAAGTTTAATTTTTAATCACTTCTAAATTTCGAGAGAAAATAATGAAAACAAAGTCAAAGGCATATTAAAATGTCTATTTTAAAAAAATTCCTTTTTTTAAGTTTAATTAAGAATAGTAATTGTTAATAAAAAATAAGTATAATAACTTTTAATGTCCATAGTGTACTGCCACAGCAGTAAATATAAATTCAAATTCAGATCAGTACCAGTAAAGTGTTGACGGTTTATCAGCTCTCCAATTAATGGAGCGCATTCCTTTTCTCACACTATTGAATGCAATTGGAATGTCCTCAGCAAGGGGCAAGTCACAAAGCTCCCTGATTAATTTTCCCTCAGCACTCCATAACTCTACCTTCTTCGGAAATCTTCCACAAGGTACAATAAAAGAGTATGGCCTGTGAATTGAACAAATCAAAATGTACTTGTGATCTGGGGAAGGGTCCAGAGAGGTATAAATAGCTGGTGGGGCAATTTCTTTTGTAGTACCATCCAAAGAAGCTAAAACAAGCTGTGAGGTGGCATAGTAGTCAAACAAATCTTCGTCATATTTATCCTTCAGCAAATCCTGAAATGTTCTTACTTGAATAATGTTTTTCTCCTCGTTAGATTGAATTTTGGGGCCAGCAGGAACCAAAGGTTTCTTTGGCGGAGCTCCACGTGATGATGGAATGGTACAAACAAGCAGAGAAGAGTTATTTACCCAAACATAATTGTCAAAAACTGCATTCAAATGTACATTTGGTGACTGAAACAATGGTCTGGCTTTCCCTGTTTTCACATCTGCAATCCACACTGTGAGTTTACTGCTATCACTATCCTCCTCATTCACACGAATGCTGAAGGACAAATTGCAAGCATCAGGAGACCACGAAACAAAATTTATTTTAGCACCATCAGGGAAACCATGCACCTCTATCTCAGGCCCTAATGTGCCATCAGGAAGAATTTGATGGATCGCTATACCTGTGTAGAATGACATGCGACTCCTAGTATTGCACTTTCCATCAATACGTATACCAGCCAACTTTTCCTCCGGCCTTGCTATTTCTGCCAGTGGAGGTAGAGCTCTTCGCTTGAGAAAGATAATTTTGTCCCTGAGTGGTGAAAATGACAATGCAGGTACGGGTGGAGCATCAACTATTTTACTGATCTCAGGTGGAGGAACACGATACTTTGTTCCTACAGTCGACTCATCTAGTATTGGTCAATCAAAATAAAGGTTAGCATCTAGAAACAATAAAGCAATCTAAACAATATTATAGACGTGAATATAAATTTTACAACTATGTCTATGTGAGGCTCCAATACAAGATGACTAAGGAGTATATGATAGAAAATGAAGTGAATTTCTTCACTTCATATACCAAACTATTCAGGAGCTCAAACCTCGAACGTTGTTCATGTAAAAATCAATGATATCGTCAGTCAGTAAAAAGGTGACAAATCATCGAACTACTCAAAAATTCACTAGCTGCAAAATACTTTAACTATTGCAAAATAAGTTCATTGATACAGTTAACGGTGAATTAACAATCGGTTATTCAATTACGTTGCTAGCTATGATAATTTCGTATTTTCACAGTATCAGCTACTTAATTGAGTGAACTAGTACAAAAATCATGGAGCTGAAATTTTACTCTAGGTAACCGATCAACCGCATGAATATGCGTCAAGTGATTAATAAGTAAAACGTTATCAACAACGACGCTTCCGGAATCGAAACACGGTAAGAGGAAAAAACAACAGTACATAGTTTTGCGGATAACTGCAAAAAACAGTGGCGAAGAAATGATTGCTGAACTAACCTTCGTAATCAACGGAAGTAGCGGCGCTGGCGGAGGAAGAAAAGGAGGCAGCGGAGTCCTCAGCAGCGAGAGGCGCTAGATTGCGTAACCGCGAAGAAGCCATGGAAGAGAAGTTCGCAGCGGTACGGAGACGGAGCGTAAGGCGCGGCGGAAGAGCGAGAGGAAGAAGAGAGGGATTGGAAGGGATCGATAATGGCGAAAAGGGGAGAAGAGTGAAGCGATGGTACAGTTTGTGAAGTCGCATCATTGATAAAATATAAAGAATTCTATTCTATTCCTGTGTGATATTTTTTCTTTCTTCCTCTCTCGGTATATCCGTAGTTGGTAATAAGTCTTCCAGTACCAATGGCTTCATTGCATTTCCATCCCTTATTAATTTTATTACATAATAACTTGGATATTTTATTAATTTTTTCTCACATATACATAAATTTTCTCTTTTTTGCTATTTTTTATTTTTCTCTTCTAATATTCTTTTTCATTCAAACCATTATTCATGCTCTCAAATCACTCAAAATCCCAATCAAACCTAGTTTTGAGATAAATTCAATCATAATTTAAAATTAAGACAGGTAGAGAAACTTATTTTGTTCCAAGGAGATTAAGGATTTAAAATTTAGGATTTAAATTTTTTTAAATAACTTCAGTCTCTTTCTTTTTTTTAATTTATTTCTTTTGATTATTTTTCTCTTTTATACACGATACAAAGTCATAATTTATTTTATATAATTCAATATTTATAAATTTGGTTACAATCAGTTATTTATAAAATAAATAATCTTTCGTATTTATCAATAAATATTTTTATTTTACTAAATTATATTTAAAATCATAATTATATTTCATAAATTATCTTGAAATATATTTTCTTTTATTTTCTAACATTAAAGGACATTGTTTATAAGGGACTTGTTAATATTTATTTACTCCTTTGATTTTATTATAAGACATCTCTGATATAATTACATGTATCAATAAAAATAATTAATTTAATTTTTTTAATTTTCAGAGCAATATTTTCAATTTAATAAGTTTACTAATAATATCAGTGATTCAAAAAAAAACATTCATAATATTTAAAAAAATAAAAATTTTCATAAAATAAAAAAAATGTAAAGTTTCATAGAAGTTATAAAATGTGTTACAATGATAATTATTTTCCCTCTAAATCATGTCTTGTTTAGAAATTAATTGAAAGTATTATGAATTAGCAACTACTAATTGTGTTACCAATTAGTAGGATCAATCTAACTTAAACAATGTTAACAAGAGAAACATTTTTTTCTGCATAGATGTAAATTATTCAAGAAAATAGTTAATTATTTAGATTAAATTTTTTAATTACTTCTTGAAAATTGTTTGATAAGTTAAATAAATACATTCAAACTTTTTAAATGATCTGAATTGAAATGTAAAAAAATTGATATTAAGAACATGTAAATAGCTCATGTTTTATTGTGAAGTTACCTTTTTTTCAAAATTTAAATTCCATTAGTTAATATTGAGTCACATTCATATAAAATACTAATTTCTTCTTTAGTATATGAATCATTTATACAAAAAAACGTTCATGAATATTTTTATCAGTAAATTAATATTAAAAATATATTCTGTAGTGATAAAATTAAAAAAATACAAACAAATAAGTTTAAATAAGTTAAACAGGTCAAATTCAAATTTAAGATTCTTTTTTAAAAAAATCTAATTAAATTTGATGAGATAAATGAGTGGAAATTTTAGCTATATTTTTTTTTTCACAACTGAAAGTCAGTTTTAAGAGTTTGATCTGCTTGCAGTCTGCCTACAACAAAATCCAAATCATTGAATTTTTAGTGCTTAGCAGTTTAAGAGAAAGTTGTGAATGGCTGAGATTTTGGCTGCAGAGAATATGGTGTTAGAAAGACAAAAGAGAATCTGGTTGTGTGTGTTATGTATTATCAAACTGTAATTCCATTTAAAATGATGAATGCACTGGTTTTCACAAAAAAAAATATAATAATTAATTTTAATAAAAATGGTGGACATGTTATTTTATTTGTTAGTGATATGGATTGAAAAAAGTAGGTTTTTTTTTTCCATTAATTCATATTAATATTGTTTAAAATAGACCAAAAAAATTATTATCAAAATGATCAAATTATATAACCTTAATACAATTTTATTATGAAAAAAATATGATCACATGGATATGATATCAGCAAAAGTAAAAAGAAGAAATCTTGTTAAACGATTTTAATTAATATTTTTAAGTGAAATGGTATGTATCTATACTATTTCTTTATATTTATAATTTTATATAAAAATTGAAATAATTAATATAATTAATTAAAATTAATTATTTATAATTATAACTTTTATTTTAAATTTAGTTTTCAATTAAATAAATAAAATAAACAATAAATTATGATTTTAAAATAAACTTATATATTTAATGTCAGAATCAATATATTAGTAGTTGTATTGTATTATTTAACTATACTTTTAATATGTTTAATTCAAAATGAAAGTCTTAGTTATAAATAATTTTTTTAATTAATTATTTTAACTTTATTTCATAAAAATTATATGCACAAACAAACATTTTATTTATTTAAGGTAGAGAAATCATTCCCTTCCTATTTTTTATCTATTTAAATGAAATTGTGTCATTTATCTATTTTAATAATCAATTTTTTTACCATGAAAAAAAATAAAAAAAATATAAAAACATACTATTTACCTGTCAGTAAAATTTAACACCTATGTAAAAACTTTAAAATTCACTCAACCGATTCTAACTATAAACACCTTCCCTGTGATGTAAATTCGTGATCTGCTTCAGAAAAATATTATACATACTTCTAAATTTAGGGACATACATATTCTTAAGTTTTCCTTACAATATATTTTCACGTATGAATCATTGATATAAGGAAACAAAATGTCATCATCTACTAACTCTTAAACAAAACCATACTCTATATACAAAACTCATTCTTCATTGGATATACATTATCCTGATTTTTTTTATAAGCAAATATAGACACACATCACCCTTCCACTTCTAATCTAAAGTCATTAAGAATATTTATGTTTCATCATTAAAAAAAGTTACTCTCACAAAAATAAAATAAAGAAAGAGCAAACATTATCACCACCTATTTATAAAAGTTGGCATGCATAAAAAGCAAAAAAAGATTGACAAAAGATATAAGACAAAAAAAATAACCATTGTGATTATCAAGTAAGTTCTACGTTTTTTCTTCCTGAAAACATGGAATGATCACTTTTTTACTGAAGTAAAATAGATATTAGATCAAAATCATTAAACCTTAATTTGGCTCGACCATTTCACCAATAATTTCGCACTCAGTTTCATTGAAAAGATAACCTGACAGAAAAATATCTTACATAACGTAGATTTTACGTGGGAGAATACAATTGGTCGGAACCAGATAAGAAACATGTGTACACAAATGTTCCTGAGCCACAGATATAATCTTCCCATTCTAATCCATCTTATTCCTTACACTGCATCGCGAACCCGAAGAAGACGAAACAGAAGCAGAAAGACAAAAAAAATGGCAACCATGAGTGGAGTGAGTCTTTCAAGCCCCAGGGTTTTGTTCAACGCATCGGGCTCACCGCAAAATGCGCATGCTATAAATTTTGCACTTCCACTGCGCCAAGCGATGCGACCGGGTGCTATCCGGATGGGTCGGGTGCTGAGGATCCGACCCGTTCGCGCGGCGCCGGATAAGATATCGGAGAAGGTGGAGGAGAGCATAAAGCAGGCGAAGGAAGCCTGCGCCGACGATCCGACGAGCGGCGAGTGCGTGGCGGCGTGGGACGAGGTGGAGGAGCTGAGCGCGGCGGCGAGCCACGCGAGGGACAAGCAAAAGGAAAAGGATTCGGACCCTCTTGAGACCTACTGCAAGGACAACCCAGAGACCAAAGAGTGCAAAACTTTCGATGAATGAGTCTGCAACATAAGTGAGAGTGCACGTGTTATCGAAACTATTACGTTACACGATATCTCAATTCTCAAAAGCTATGTGTTCATGTTTCTTCTAGCATAATCCATAGCATCACTTTCATGGTAACTTATGTTAAATCAAAGCCAAGTTATGCACTATTTTTTTTTAATTTGTATGTGTTGTGATGATGCCTGAAGAACATGTTCTTACTTGTTAGTAGCTACGTGAGGTTAGATCAAATCATCGAACTAAACACATGTCGAGTGCGTGAGACTGAAGATCTGATTGCCATAGTTTTTCATTACTCAGTTGTTTCTTAACAAAAAATTACGCATGTAACTTCCAAGTTATAATTATTGGACTTCGTAAGAGTTTTAATTGAGAAATAAATGGACTGTGAGAATTTTAAGTATTGATCTTCTTGGTAAGAGTTTCAAAGAAAAAGTCTGGAAAAATTATTCAATCTAATTTAATTAGTCCCTTTATTCATTGTTGATTTATTATTTATGTCTAATTTGCGGACCAATTAGTTAACCGTTAATTTTTTAGCGTGTTAACGCGTACTCTTTCTTTCTCGCGTGTATTCCAGAAGTTTTGTTATGAGAAGTGATATTTACTTCGATGGCTTCACTTAAGAGCTTGTTTGAATTCTCATATGTACGCAAAGAACCAAGATACGCTTAGTCACAAATTTATTTATTTATCATTTATTTGATAAAAATTGTAAAGATTTAAGTTCATGTATTTAACTTTATCAACATATTATTTGGTACACTTTCAGTTTCATTATTTGTTTATTTACTTTCGTATCATTAATCTATAGTTTAATTAAATTTTAATTTTTTTATAAATTTAATTATTTTTAATTGAGTTTTTTCAAAAAAAAAAATTATCTATTCAGTATTAAAAATTTGATAATTTTTTTTAATTAAATCTTTATTATTTAATTTTTTTGTCATTAACTAGTGAGATGACTGTTAGTTTGTTCAATTATGTTATTTATTTGTCTTTGTACATTAACAAATGTAAAGTTTTATTTACTTCTCTTCGTGTATTAAAAAAAGTGTAAAATTTGATGGTTAATACAAAATTGGATGTTTTAAATGAAGGTGAATGGAGTGTTACCTAAATCAACATGTATTGTACCTTCCTGTCTTTGATGTGTAAAACTTTTCCCATTTTCCTATTTCTTATAATTGATAAATGGATTTCACCGGATGAGTAGTTGGAGTAACTTAGAACACAGGATGGTATAGAAGCTGAACTTTTTTTAACCTAAATTAAATTATATCATTTTTATCCAACTTATTTAACTCACATGCTAAATAAACTTAGACATATTCGCCCGTTTTATTAAGAAGTAATTATAATTATTAAAAAAATTGAGTGATATCATTTTATCAAAATATAAGTATATATATATATATATATATATATTAAAAATGATATATCAAAATATTATATGTAAAAATTTTAGATTAATTCAATTCATTTGACTTAAATTTTTAAATATATACTTTAATTTTAATATTTAAATTTTTTTACTTTTTTAAATCAGACTAATTCGGCCCCACAGAAGGTGAAACAAGGTTCAAAAAAATCTAGCCCATAAGAAGATGGGTCAGTATGACCCAACATAGATGGTTTCTTCCTGCGTGTCCATGATCTCATCATGCACCTCCGTATTTAAATAACGTAAACGTCTTTTTGAAATTACGAAAATGAATATAAGAAATTTTGAAGAAAAAAAAAAGATAGCATAGTGTTGTTAGACAACGTCGTTGAATGTTTTAGAGTGAACTTTAGAGAGTATTTGGTGCAGTGGTTAGATTGTTGAGCAACACTGAATGGATAGTTGAAGATTGGTGAAGATCATTTAGTTCGTGGTAAGAGACATTGAAGTAATAAAATTTCATCTTTGTTTAAATATCAGATTGTATAATCTATTAAATTACTATATTATACAATTTATTAAATCACTAAATTTTACAATTTAGTATATATATAGGTGATGAAAGGCAAGACTGGCATATGAAATTATACTCTAAAAGTACTTTTATCATTTCACATACACTACGAGGTGCATGGTGAGATACGGAGGTGCAGCAAGAATCGGCTCCCAACTTATTTAAACTCTTCAGCCTTACTGGTTGGGCCGGGCCCGGCTCATGGTTCTTTTAAAAGATCCTTGCATGGTTTTTAATGAAATGTGTTGTTCTATTAAATTAAATACATAAATACAAGACAATTGTAATTAGTTGTAGGAATAATGTGTTAAAATATGTATTTAAAAGAGAGAGAAAAATAATATTTCGAATGTTTAATTGAGAAAATATGAAAAGAGAAGATTTCGTTTATAAACTTGTATACTATAATTATAATATAAAAAATTATTTAATTAGTCAATATATCATTATAATTTTATCCTATCAATTTAATTCCGTCTTATTTTCTTAATTAATTAAAATGATCATGAGAGCTAGGTAAAATAAGATAATATTTTTGTTTTTTTTTATATCTTCACAAAAACCCTTACTTTCACGTCACCACCACTTTTACAGAAAAATTCAATTATCACTATTACAACTATAAATTTCTTATCCTTTATAACCTTTTTAATTGTTGTTTTTATTATTGTAACCCTTTTTTAGATAAAAATTGTAACATCTTCCTTTATCAATATGGATACTGCTAAGATTCCCTTTAAAAGAAAAAATTGTTATTTATACATATTTTTCATTATTACATGTATCATACTTCCTTATAAGTTGTCATACTAGTTTCTAAATTTATTTTATCTTATCCTAATTATCATACACACACCTTAAATATATGCAATCAGTTTATTATTAGCACTTGATTAGAAAAAATAAATTAATGATTGATTTGTGATATGCATTGACACGATGCTTATCTATATCCGCCTTTGAAAATTATTATTGCATTGACACTATAGAATCAGTCGTGCAAATAACTAACACCTTCCGTGTACAGAATCTCCGAACCAGTTCCATAATAATTATGCTGCAAGTGGAACCCTGGAAGTAAAATTGTTAAAATACAAGTTTATTTCTTATATATATTTCATATAAAAAAATTGACACTGTAATCTTTACGTAAAAATTATTTACGAAATAGTACCAACAATTTTTTTAAAAAAATATTTTTATTAGATTTTATTTTCCTACAACAGACATAAATCTGAGATTATTTGGATTAAGGGTAAGAAAATAGATTTAAGTGAAAATTTTGTAGTTACTATAATTAATATAATTTAAAAAAATTACTTTTAATTTTACGTTCATATTCCTGAACTTGAGCACCAACGATCCTCTGTTTACTAATGATGAATATACTTAAATATGTTTTATCGAGCTATTTACTTTTGAAACACGGTTGCATGATTCTAGATACATGTAGTTCAAAATAGGTTGATGTCATTTTTTCAGATTAAAAGATAGAAAGTAAGAAAGTGAGAAAGGACACAAATAAAAGGAGAGAGGACAGAAAATAAAGAGTGAACAGGAAAATGAAATAATTTTATTTCTCATTTTTAATATTATTTTATTTATTATTATTAGTATTCATCTTTTATTGATATTTTCATTTTTGCTTACATGTTAATTTTGTATTTTACTACCACCCCGATCTAGTATTTAATGTCTTTGTTTGTGAGCTTCATAATCTATGATGCACAATGAATAAATAAATAAAATGATATAGTCAAATGTATTGGAACTACTAATTGGAGAGTCATGAGATGATGGTTGCATGGTGGTTGTGTGGTTCTTTTGATTTGTTCACAAACTCGATCAACAATGGTTCTATGGTGGTAAGAGAGAATGATGTTGGGATGGGAGAGGCACGTGAGTGGAGGAAGCCACGAGAAGAAGAAAGAAAAAACAATGGAGGAACACGAGATGAAAATAATATAAGTTTCGTAAATGATGAGATTTTTTTACACACGATTTATCTTCTTTGTTATTTTTAATCTAAAATCATTCGGTCTCAACTTCAATTATTGATTGTTTTTCTCGAATTAAACTAAATTAGTATCACTGATAAAATTATTTTAACTCCTTATAGAACTACCAAATCACTCCTTCAATTAAAAGTTATCAAAATCATCTCCCTTCTTTCCCCTTTGTGTCTCCATCACAACTAACTCAAAATTTTAAAAATCGTCCTTTCTTTTCCTCCCTTTTTGTCACCATTATTGCCAATTAACATTATGCAAAATACTAAATGCCCTTCCATTGGAAATTCTGGCAGTTTTCCTTCAATGAAACAATTTTTTCAAAAATGTTTGAAAGACCTGTTGTTAGTTGTAATGGTTCACAAACTACTTGCAATGATGATGCTCAAACACAATTTCCATATTTTTCTACCTAGATTGGGTTGGAAAATATCACTAAAAAAGGAACAAAGTATATATAAAAAAAACTCATTTTTTCAATTAGTTAGTGTGTTAATGTATGAATGGATCTAATTGTTGCTAATAATTAATCAAGAAATCAGTTTTAGTTTAGAGTAGTTAAATATTATAACAACTTTAGTAACAATTTACACATTGAATTAAGTGAAATTTCAATTATAAACATTTAATGTTAACTTTTAAAATTCAAAGGTCGTTACAACGTCATGATTAATGTACATGTTATTTGAAAAAATTATGATTGCTATGTTAGAAACTAACATACTATCCCAAATTGTTCGTCTCCTGAAATAAAATATTTTCAAGAGAGTGATATAAATAAAATTATACATGTACACTAAGAATAAAATTAACAAATATAAAAAATACTCTTAAAAAAACTATGATTTAGAAAAATAATATTTAAAAGAACAAAGATGAATAAGATAAGATTATAAAAAAAAAAAGGAAATTTGAGCTATATAAGAATATCAACACAAGAAATAGAAAGTCCTTGTAATAGGTTCAAATGTTTTTGAAGTTATTTTGCCTTCAACTTCATCAAATTACTCAACACGTGTACGTAAAAAGTCAAAGTCCATAAGTTTATAAATACTAACCACAACCAAGATTAGTCCCATGTCTAATCTGATCCATTTTATTCATTGTCCCATCGTGTTTTGGATAAGTTGTCTCATAATACATGAGTTGCGATGATATGAAATTGTGGTGGACATTTATCCAACTAGGCAGCCATAAATCAAAACGAAAAAACAGATAAGTAAATTATTTACCGGAGCAACACATGCAAAAAATCAAAACGAAAAAAACAGATAAGTAAATTATTTACCGGAGCAACACATGCAAAAAATCAAAACGAAAAAACATATAAGTAAATTATTTACCGGAGCAGCACGTGCAAAGTTGAAAGAGTATACACATCTTCTGAAAGGAGTAATTTAATAACGATTGTTAGGTAACATGGATATAAAGTTGTTTTGCCAAATTCAGATATAAATAATTATTGCGTTATTAGCTTCATTATATAATAAAGTTCTTATAGAATGCTTTTAGAATAAAAACAAATAAGTAGGCAAGGAGACCCATTTAAGGACAAAATTCTATATAAAGACAAGTAAAGAAAAAATTAAAATTAAACTACTTTATATATAAGGTTGAAGTTTTTTAAATTAGATATTTTTAACTTGTACATAAATTAATTTAAGGTAAAATAAAATTTATAATTTATTCGAAGAATTGTTAAGGCTAATGTGAAATAAATTATATCCTGAGTTTAATTTAAACAATTGTACATTCTTTTAAGAATCCTTACTTATCATCCACCATAATTTTTTATTAAATAATAATAAGCAACTTTCAACTAAAGCTGAGGATAACGACGATAAAATTTTTAATTATAAAATAGCACAGCCACCATTAAAAATGATTTTTTAATTATAAAATAACACAGGCACCATTAAAAATGATTACAAGTCGCGCAAAGGGACAAGGGACACTGCAGCTGCTACCATCTACACCCTGTACCTCACGTTCATCTCAGGAATCCAAGCATTGTAGACCACAGGATTTTGATGACACAAAACAACGCATAACATAAAGTAACACTAATACAGACACTAATAATGCACATAAAAAGGTGACCACACTAATAACCCTAAATAATTAATTAAGCTAATAAAAATAAAATCCACAGAGAGCAAATGGATCAACGCAGAAACATATTTGCGGTGGCCATTATCGGTTGCGTCGGATGAGGAATCTGCCACGGCTTGAGGAGAGGATCTGGAATATCGGGAATCTCAACAGATAAACCTCCGACCTCTTCAGCGATTTCAAGGATGGAGTTCAAGAAGCGCAATCGTTCGGTCAGTTCCATGGTCTGCGCCCTCAGAATGCTGTTCGCGGCTTCGGTATCAGCGCAAGCTTCTTCCTTGGCCGCTATGTTCTCCACAAGCTTCTTGTTCGCGCCTTGCAATTTGCTAACCTCATCGGTCAAATCCTCCAGCTGTTTCTGCTTCCTCATCCGCGATCGCCGCGCGGATTCGCGGTTCGACAGCATCCTCTTCCGCTTTCTCTCGTCGATTTGCGGATCTCCTGCTTCGGATCCAGAACTTGTCGCCGAACGTTGAACCGATGCCATTTCCGAACAGGATTTCGGATTTCAGATTTGATTTGATAACAGAACAAAATAAAACAATGAAAGCTAATGGAAATAGGAGTTGCAGATCTAATTAATTATTAGAATACTAGAACAATAATTAACTAGGGAGACGGATCTAATTAATCACGGAGTTGAGAGGGAGTTCATGAGAAAACATAGAACCAGTATAGGAACACAACGGAGAATGAGTGCAGCAGACGAATTCGACGCATAGCGTGTGTCATAAAAATTCGGAAAACATTGGTGTGTTTTGCAAAAGGCCTATGCTCTCATAACACAATTGAAACTCCAGCAAGTCGTGATTTGGGACAAGAAAACCCTAGATCTGAAGCAGATCTGCTTCTTACGGACCTAAATAATTTTCTGAAACAAGATGAGACAAAAGGAAAGAAGAATGGAGGAAACAGGCTATGGAGAGAGGTTGTTGGCGATAGAAAAATTGGGGACAGAAGAAAAATGTGTGAAAAGGGTTATGGTGGAGAAGGTAATAACTGAGGGTGAGGGTAGCTTTTATAGAAAAAGAGGGAAGGGTTGGCAGTGTTTAATTATCAAAAAAAAAAAAATAATTCTCGAGGTGCCTGAATAGAGCGCCTCGTTGCTTGCGCATGCAATGACGACAGCTTTGTTTCACCGTAAAATCCTGTGTAACTTTTACCTCTTCTGTTTGTTGGTGCAGTGGATAGAATGAAATACGGGTATCCTGTGTAACTTGCTTTATAATAAGTTAGAGTGTTTTGATTTGTTCTATGCAACGAATAAATTTTACTTTATATAATTAAATTTTGAAAGCATAAAAAAGAATATTAAAAAAAACAAATTTCATAACTTTACAAGTATTAAAAATGATAATTTCAAATTTTATAACAATTACAAAACTTATAGAAATTAAAATTGAAACTTGCTCGTTTTACAGAGATAAAAAATATTTTTAAACTAATTTCAATTTATAATAAACAATACTTTTAAAATAAAAATCATATTATAATAAAAATAATAATAAAAAAATAATTTTCATATTTACCTAAAAGATGTTATCCTTATTATAGTATTTTACATGCCTATGAAAACCAATACCTAACAAATGTAATATGATACTTTACATGCATATTAAAATCTATATTTATAGTATTAATTTCATTGTAGTATCACACCGCATAACTATTTATTAACTAACTTAATATATAATGTATAATGTATAATAATAATAATAATAATAACTTCAAATCATTCATTATATAATTAAATACATATTCATTTGAATTTGAATTTAATTAATAATTAACATTACAAGATAATATTAATCAATTCAACTTAGTGTTCATTTATTTATTTTTAAACATATTTTCTTATCGTATGAAATTATTTACATGGTCGTTACTTCCTCAATTATTAATTATTCTTATTAATATACTTCAGTTTACTTTCTTAAAATTTTATTTCAATATTTAATAATATTATTTTACAATATTTCAAAATATTTATTTTAATAATAGATAATAATATTTCTATGCATATTTAGAATAAAATTTCCCAAGTACATTGTTAATTTTATTCTTACAACAATTTTCATTTTTGATTAACAATTTTTTTCATTTTCTATGAAAATATTTTAAATTAATTAATAATTTTTGGAATTACTTCCTTGGATTTTTAATAATTTAATACTTTCTAATCATTTTTTAAATATTAAAAATGATTGCAATGTAATTTGTTTCTTTTATTTTTTTCATTAAACTTTTTCATAAAAAAAATACATTAAAACTTATATTATATGACTCATTATTCATAATAACAAATTTATATTTCAAATCAATTTACATAACACTATTTAATGTTTATTTAAAAAAAACAAGTAAAAATCTAGTCAGAATTTGATTTCTAAAAAACTGAATTTTAGTCTGTTTTCTGATGCATGATGAATTATTCATTGCTCTAATATAAATTTTAGGAAACGAAATTTTGAACTTGCAAAATAAATAAATATAGTTAGATAAATAATTAAATAAAGAATAATTTATTTTTATATTTTTTAGAAAAGTTTATTTTTGAAAAATATTCTAATACTAGTAGTGAGCGGACCAGTAAGTACTCACCCATGTGTGCGCCAGTCTGCACTCACGCCAGACCTGACAACAATGGAATTGCACACCGTCTTCCCTGTCAGACTACCCGCCACCACTCTTTTCTGTCAACACTGCCAGCTATTTCTAAACTTTTTCATTTCATTTTCAGATTCCATTCTATACAAACCAATTTACCGTGAACAATTGACAAATAATAATTAACAAAATACTATATATAAAAAGTAAACTTTGACAACATCTGTCTTGTGAAATTTTATTTCAAATATATTTTTCAACAATAAAAATAAATTAATAAAAAAATTTAGAGTATTCTAACCTTTTTACGAGTTTACTTAAAAGCGCATATATGCAAAAAAAAATTACCGGAGTTAAGACTAACAATCCTTCCTGTCAAAATTTCTTTTAAAAAATTATCCACTGTAAGTGTTATGGCTAAACAAATAAGTCGTGGTATAATTATTTTATTTTATAACATAAAATTTACTTTTTTTACTATGATCTCCTCACTTCCTTATAACTAACGTATAACTGTTTCATCCTAGAATATAAAATTAATTTTTTCTACTGTTATCTCCTCTCATAACTAATGCTCAAAAGTAAAAAAGGAATTTGAAAGGTATTCAAGCAGCTCTCATTATTTTTAGATCCTCTATAATTTTTTCTATATTTTCGTCACCCAGTGATACACACCACTTAGAATACAAAGCAAGTTGCTACTGCAGGAAACTTCCCAAGAAAACCAGCTTTAGATATCTTGTACTACAGTTTCTTGAAATTATAATAGGGTAGAATGCTATTATGATGACTGCCTGTCATAAAGTTTGTGGGAAAATGTTGTTTTATCTTTCCAGTGATTGACTCTTTTGAGAAGTGTCATCTGTGATGTTAGCTCCTAGAACACACAATGAAAATCAAGGATGTAGACTATTATCTGAATAGAAATATAACATGTTACTATTATCAAGGATATGTAGACTATTACATGTGTTTAAGTGTAGTGTATTGCTTACATGCTGCAAATCTGTATTAACAAGGGTGTGACATACGTTTATTATTATTATTATCAATTTTATTATTAATAATACTTATATTATATTATTGTTAAAGTTAAACTGTCGAGAGTAAGAATGGAGTTCATGTCCTTCAGTATATAATTATTATACCAATATATTTCCAACATATACATATTATTATTATTTTTATTATAACTCTTATTATTATTATTTTTGTTAATATTAAGTGTAATAATAATAATCAAAGTAATAAACTAAAATTAAATATAATATTATTAATATTATTAATTATATGAGTTAAACATAATAATAATAATAATAATATACTTTTACCAATTTTATTATTAATTACTATTATTAGTTAATAATAATAATAATAATGATAATGTAATTAATAATAATAATAATAATTAGTGATAATATTAAAAGTAATAATAATGTTAATAATTATTATTATAATTTTAATAAAATTAGTTATTAATATTATCTATGAAAAATTCGTAGGTAATTACATATGGATTTGAATCCACATGTAAAATTCATATATAAAATTTGTATATAATAAATCTTTATGTAATAAATTTGTATGTAAAATCTAAAAGTAATTACATATAGTTTTGGATCCATATGTAATTACATACAGATAGATTTTGATCTCTAGATAATAAATCTGTATGTAAAATTCGTATATAATAAATCCGTTTTTAGATCCGCATGTAAAATTTTTATGTAATATTTAGATAAAAATCTATATATAATAATTTATATATAAATTGATAATTTCTTATAATATGTTTCTTTTTCAGACGAGAGTCTACCTCTTTTTATTAACCTAAGTACTGAGCTCTAAAACATGTCTGCAAACAATTTCTTGCAAATACTCTTATTTCGAAATACATTGTGTTTTGTAGTTTGGTATAGGTTGATTTGAGCGAAAATACTCGTTAGCATGTTCTAATCAAACCCATTTCCAATTTGATAATTTATTTTTCATATTTTAATTGTCATATATTTTTTTTTTATATGTGTTGTGTTTCCTTGTCTTAATCTTCTGATGTAGAAAGAACAGGATTTAGGAGAAGTTGAAGTAAATATTTTTATATGTAATTATCAAACTTTATGAAAATAAAGAAAATATTTACTAGCATAATGTTTTTTTTACTACAAGTTATACAAAATATGAAATATACAAGTTAGAAAAAAATATGAAATATATGAGTATTAAGTGAATAAGAATTAGATGACTAATCTTTTTGAATGAACTTGTATATATAGATTTTTTTGGACTTTTAAGAATAAAAGTTGAAATATCCAAAAACATGATTTAGATAAAAAAAAATATAATTAATTATTAAATAGTACATTATATAATAACTTATTTATAAATAATTATTTTTGTAATGTGAAAAGTGAAAAGAGTAAATCTTATTCTCACTAACTCTTTATTTTCCATTTATTTCTGGTAAGATTTTTGTTCTCTCAATTTTTATTTGTTATTTTTCTATGTGATGAATTTATATTCTTTTAATTTTAAATATGAATCTCTTAAATTCTATATCAAATTAAAAATAATAAATAAATTAAAATATACTAAATTTAAAATTAATACACACTTTAATATGTAAAACAATAAAACTTATTACAATTATTGCATATTCACTCAATAAAATAAAATAACAGATGAAAAAAGAGTGAAACTGTAGATATTAATGGAACTTTGATTTTACTATGATATATAAAAGTTATTTTCTTAATGTACACATTTTACTTTCTGTAGTTTAATATATTTTAAACCAATTTATATTTGTTCTCGTTCTCATCGTTAAAACTAATTTTTATCTCTCACTTTTCACTTTATTTATTTTTTACTAGTATATATAGAAAAAAAAAATCCTTCTTATTGTGATAGATAACTTCAAATATATTTGATAACTTTAATTCTCTTAACGAATATCTCAAATTTAAACGAAGCAAGATTAATGTAAATAGATTATATAAATAGATATGTATTAAAAAATATTTTATTTAAACTTAATATACACAATAATATATAAAATAACAAAAAATAGTAAAACAATTAAGTCTTAACTCAATAAAATAAAATGACATGATAATAATATGAAAACTCAAGAATAAATGCGCCTGAATTTTTACTGGTATACATTATTTTCGAATGTATTATAAATAAGTTATTATTAACATAGTTCCTTTAAAAGAGAATATATAAAAAATGACATGATAATAATATGAAAACATAAGAATTAATACGCCCGAGTTTTTGCTAGTATATATTATTCAAATGTATTGTAAATAAGTTATTATTAACATATAAATTTGGAGTTACTTTAAAGAGACTATATACATATAAAAATATTTTCTATTATATTTATAATATGGAGTTTAATTACAACTAGATTTATATTTATCTTATCATTTGAATATATGATAATTGAAATGAGTATCCCAGTTGAAATTTGAATACGAGAGGTTCATCAACTTTCTGATTAAGTACAAGCTAAAGTCCAAAATAATAAATTTAAGTGGTTACCAAATTGTAAAGGTAAAGATCATCAGAAGTTGTTGGAAGTGATTAACCATAAATCTCAATATTAAGCATGATATAATGGACGCAAATATATATAGTATAATTTATAATATATTAAAAATTAGATTGTATAAATTTATATAAAAACATTTATAGTATATACTCACCTTTTAATATTTATAATTACTATCTTTTCATTGATCATTTTCTTGTTTGCTTATTTATTAGAGCATTAAAATGTCACTCGTAAGTCAACTTTCATTTTGTTTTGTGTTTATTTATATATTGAATTGATTCAATTTATTATTTAAAACTTAACTCATGATATTCAACCTCATTAATAATTTTCAAACACATTCAAATTCCAGTAATAATAGTCATTGAACTAAAAACATAAAAAATTATGAATTGAATCACTGTAAGTATTGGAAGGCAAGTTATATTTTAAGGTTTAATTAAATCACTAAAATGTAGCCAAATAGCAAAAGAGATTGCATACACTACATATTTTAAAAGCCATTATAGTTTTTTGTTCGTAGTGTGAGGAATTTGAAGAGATAACTCGTTGGCATCTGCAGCAACCTGAATGATAGAACTCAAAAAGCTCAATCCATCCATTAATTCTCTAACCTGAGCCCTGAGGACATTGTTAGCAGCTTCAGTTTGAGCAAATGCTTCTTCCTTCTCCTTTATGCACTCTGTTAGCTTCTTGTTTACACTTAGCAAATCGTTGACTTCGTTAGTGAAATTCAGTACCTGCTCCTGCTTTCTCATTCGTGATCGCCTCGCTGATTCGCGGTTCGCCAACATTTTTTTCTTCTTCTCCTTCATTTCTGAATCTTCTCCTCTGGATCCAGAACTTGACAAAGCTTCAATAGAAGAAGACATTTCGCTTTTAATAATGAGATTTCAATTTAATACATAGAGACAAATGGAGGAGATTTCAATTTAATATATATAGTGAAATGATATAACAAAAGATATCAATAACAAAGATATAACATTAATTAACATAAGTTAAATGCTTTGAGTATATTTTTGACTTATTATAAAGTAAATTTTTTTGTCCAAATTTAAATTGGTACTTTGTTTTTTTTTTTTATCATCTTATCTCTTGAATAAGGTCAAAGCTTCCTTTTACATGGATATTAAATAAAAGTCGTTTATATCCTTTTATCAAGTATCCAATTATATGTTTATTTTTTTTTAGAAGGAGACAATCAATTTTTCTAAATTACAGATTTAAAATATAATTTCAAATTTGAAAAAAAAATACAATTAACTTAAATTTAAGGAGAAAAAGAGAATTAATTTATTATTCAATACAATTGATACTTTACATACAATAATGCATCCAAATTGAACGAGAGTGTGAGATTACAATATTAACTTTTTATCGAGACATTTTTATTGTAAGGTTATGTAGAAAGTCAATATATATATATATATATATATATATATATATATATATATATATAGTTTTAACTATTTATTTAAATGGAATGGTCCTGGTCGGTTTCTCTATCTTATCCATTTAATTCATTTTCATCACTTACATTATTACAGTAAATATTATAATTAAAAATTAATTATAAAGTTGACTTTATCATTTTTTATTTTATTTTATTAACGAAGATTTCTTTAACACACATTCTATTTTAGTTTATTAACCAGTTGTATTAATATAATTACTACCATATTTTGGATTTTTTTCTACTTAATTATCATTTTTAAAAGCAATTATATATTTTTTATCTAACTTTTAATCAATTTACATGTATGCATTTAAAGTAATTCAAAAAAATAAAAAAAAATTATAAAAGCAAAAAAAAAATAAAAAAATTGCACTTTTAATTTTTTTTTTCTAAAATAACTTTAAACAACACGTCAAATATTAATTAAATTTGTTATAAATCTTGACATAAATACCTCATAAAACATTCCTATAAAAGTCAAGGTTTTTCATTTATTATTTTCTTTTATAATTTTATTTCCTGGTCAACACCTGAAGGTCAATTTCTTATCCTAATTGCCTGGTATCAAATGATGATCCACTATTTGCAATTCTTTTAACCCATTCAAAATTTAATTTAAAATATTTTGTAGTTGTTTCAAACGTCTAACATCAATAGAATAATACTCTTGATATTACATCAATGATACATAAAACCATTTTATAAGTAATTTTAAAAATAATGTTAATAATTTTTTTTTGTATATAATAAATACTTTTTTAATTTTTTTATAAATTATATCTCTATTTTACTTATGATAGTATGCAAGATATTGGGTTTAAATCTTAAGACATATTACTTTGTTTTGATCTTGAGTGTATGTAAACATTTGGAGTTAGAAGTATCAATTAGAGTTAGAAATATTATATTAATGTTATCATCTTGTTGGTGTTTGAATGGTTTATATCTTATATGAGTTTACATGGTTGGAATATCAGCTTTTTAAATAAAGAGTTAAAAATATATGTTGCGTGCTTCCGTGCCACTTTATTTTAAGGATAACAAATTAAAAAAAAAACATTTTTCATTTTTATTGATTAGATTCAAATTAAAAGTAATATTTTCATATGGCTCAATTTATAATGTTTTTATATGAGTTTTTTTAGATTAAAACATGTCTAATTAAAAAGGAGAGGTTGCTTTTTGAATTGAAAGATAAAAAAATATATTAACTCTATGTAATCTGAAATAACATAAATTTAAGACATATTTATTATTATTATTTAAATTACATTTTTTAATAAATTATAATTTAATGTTACAAATAGAAAATGAAAAGGGAAGCACTTCACCCTTCCCAGGGTTTATACAAAGGAGTGGCAGTATTTTTAACACTTCTCATAAAGTTCATTATAATTCACTTGTTGTGGCTATATTATTTTGACGATACTTTTATATGTGCTATTAAATTCATTCAAAGAAACATTTTATCTCCATATATAGGTTATATCTTGCTTTTAAATAATAAATATATAAACTTGTTTTCAAAAAATAAATGATAAATTCTACTCTCCTTTTCCCTCTAAATTATTAAAGATTGTTCTGAACTGGGTAGTCTTCATAGCCACATTAATTATTTATTTATATTTCTATTCAGTTTATTGGACAAACTGCAATCCCAACAAAATATCAATAAAATGAAATTATACAACAACTTAAAAAAATACCAAATCACCAGCTTTTCGAACTTTTCCTATCCCAACTTTTTTCATACTATCATAACCTATTTTACATTCAAAACCACATTTACACCTTGAAATTAAAATTTGACACATTGTATCAAGATGAATAAAGTATGCACTTAGGTTGAATCTTACCTTATTCATTAATTTACATTCAATTTAATTAAAACATTTAACATAACAAGTTTAAAACATCAAAATACATCTACTAATGCATAAAGGGACTACTCCAAAATAAAAAAAGTGATTACTCTTACTTTAAATACATATTTAATCAATTATCACTTCAAATCTACTTTAAATGCACATTTGATTAAGAACCACTCCAAATAAAAAATATTATCCTAACCCTCCCACCCCTAAAAACTTGGTATGGCATCATCTTAGCATCCACTTACACTCCAAATTTAATATTGGCATCGAAATTCTATATCAACTGAAATAATTCATTACCTTCACTTACATTAATTCATGTGTACTTCAGAAACTGGTCCAAAAACTTAAGAAATTTAAAGAGGTTATAATTTGTTCCAAAATGTTTGATTATAAACCAAAAATATATGCGAGAACTTAGTTAAACCAAAATTCATCTATTTGACTTTGATTTCGCATGTAATAACAAATCCCCTTGTATCCAATCAGAAAAAGTAAAGAAAATATAAGACATTAGGGGAAGACAACAATTTTACTCTGATTGAAACTTTATTATGTCAGACTACTCACTTAGTCATCTTTTCAATAACATTATTTAATCCAAAAAACTATTAGTTTAAGACAATTAGTGAGAAGTTATAGAAAATTTAGAAGAAACAATGAGATTTAAAAAATATTTAAATAGTAAAGATTTTAATTATATATATATATATATATATATATATATATATATATATTTGGTATAACTTAAAACTTTATTTTTAAAATTATTTTTACTTTAAAAATTCGAGTCCCACAAATATAACTTTAAAAGTTTAAATGGATTAAACTTTGTTGTCACTATAAAGTCTTATAAAATAGAGTGGCTTAATTAAACTAAAAGGGGTGCATTGGTTCTAAAATAAAAAAAATAACACTTTCTTGAATTTTCTTTTCAAAATCTTTTTAAGACTTAAAAACAAAATGTAATTATTATAAAACAATATTGGTTCAAGAATATGTTCCAACACAAAATATTTAGTGAATAAAATTTGCCCAATAAATGTGTGATTCTTTTAGTTATGAGTACTCACTGAGTAGGTTAAGGAGTCCTAAACTTATTGCTCACTGCTTGTTACTTCACCTAATTAACAGTAGTTGTTTTATTACAATTTCTTTAAAAAAAGTCTCATTAAAAAATAATCTTTAGTTAGTTTTTCCCATATTTGCTCAAACTTTTCAAAATAGTAGGTTGTATAGAACTTTAAATTTGAATAAAATCAAAGGGTCAATTTGAATAGTTTATCACAGTGTTTTTTTTTAATTGATTTTTATTCGTAAACAAACATAAACTCGCTTGTATTTTTTGAAAATATCTAAAAAGTATTCACCATTATTTCATATTAGAATTTATTTTAAGAGCTTTTATAATTAAGTATAAATAAACGTAAGACGGACAGACAAACTGGTCGAACTAAAATTCATACTAGGAATTATAGCAAACTATTTAGTTGCCCACTATTTTTTATTTTTATCATGCTTATATATAAAAAAACAAGGAAAAAAAAATCATTACCATTGCATATATAAATCTGAAACTGTGGACGTTGGAAGAAGCCTTCATTGTCTGAGTCTGGATTCAACGAAGAAGGCACAGAAACAAGGCATGGACACCGACGAAGAGACACCATTGGACGAGAAAGCAAGGAGAACGAGAGATCTGCTGGCCAGTTTCTATTCTCCAATTCCTTCAGCGTCCTCAAACAATCCTTTTTCCAAACAAACCTCACCCGATGACATCAATTCCTCTTCCTTCCAACCTGATCAGTACATGAAAATCATGGTACAGCTAATTTTCTTTTCTAGTTTTCGAGATTGAATGCCATTATGCTCTCGTTTACGCTGATGAATGTGTCTGTGATTTCTTTACGTTAAAACAATCGCTCTCAAGGCGCGAAAATGCAGTTTGGAAGGTCTACTCCAGAAGCACGTTGAAATGGTGGCTGAAATCAAGAATCTAGATACTGACTTGCAAATGCTCGTCTACGAGAATTATAATAAGTTTATCTGTGCTACAGATACTATAAAGAGGTAGAGCCTTTTTTTATACTATATTATGATGGTGATTATGATGTTAGTTTTCTGTTAGGTTTTGCTACGTCACGTGCAATTTCCATCGTTACACTGTATTGTGAAAATTTGTTCTATTTTCTCACGTTCATCTTGCTATATATATGTTTGTGTGTGTGTGTGATTTTTTTTAATGTATGCTTTTCTTCGGAGAAAAGAAGATGAGAGTAGTTTCTTTGCAAACAGGATGAAGAGTAATATTTTGGGGATGGAGGAAAATATGGAACGGCTTCTTGAGAGGGTAAGCATTTATTAATTTATTAAGAGATTGATGTAATATAAAACTAGAAGAATTTATTTAGAGTTTCTTTTATATTTTTAGTACAGAACTTTTTTAATGCACTTCTAACTTATATTCGTATCCTTAATCAGTTTTGAGATTTATTGTTTTCACTTTTCACTCCTGGAACTTTCTTACTGAGAAGGAAAAAAAGAAGTGTAAGAGTTTAAGTATTCCGCGTTTTTTTCCCGGTGCAGATAATGTCTGTACAATCAAGGAGTGACAGTGTTAACAGTTCTCTGTGCGAAAATAGGGAGCATATAGAGAAAATGCACCGGACATGCAATCTTCTTCGTAAAATTCAGGTATCAAAGCAATGACACTTGTTGTCTGGTTGCACATCATTGTTCTGCCTCACAAAGTTTTTCATGGAATTCGTATATTTTATCCTTACTCGTTGTGGATGAGCAGTTCATATATGACCTACCTGATAGATTAGGCCAGTGCATCAAGTCTGGGGCCTATGCAGATGCAGTCAGGTTCTACATCGGTGCAATGCCAATTTTTAAGGTCCCGTTTGGCTGATATTATTAATGATTCAACCCGTTTGGCTGCTTCTACGGTTTTATATACCTTTACCTCACACACTCGGACAGATTATTTTCCTATAATGTAAAAAGTTAGACATCAGATGATATATCTTTCTTTTCCTTTTTCCCTCTTTACTAGGCCTATGGAGATTCATCATTCCAAGATTGTAAGCGAGCATCTGAAGAAGCAATAGCTATCATAGTAAAAAATTTGCAGGTATAGTTCTTTTACATTTTTATACCTTTTCTATCATCTTCAGCTTGGTACATTCCCATTGCTAGGTAGAATTTGATTACGAAGCTTATGATAACATTGGATTAGATTAGCTTGTTCTACCCATCCTTGCTGAACCAATCTTCTAAACATGATCCAAGAGCTTGAACTCAAAGTCTCTAATAGCATGCTTAAGAGAATAAACAACCGATGGTTATTATGTTTTGAGAAGTTTTTATTCATAAATTGACATTTTGTTCTCTAACCAGGGAAAAGTATTTTCAGATTCTGAATCAATGCAAGTGAGAGCCGAGGCTGCAGTTCTCTTGAAGCAGTTGAATTTTCCTGTCTGTATTATTCTCTTTTCCTTGAAACAGCATTTTGTACTGTGTTATTTGTTGAGGTTTTGATTATTTTTCAATATTTACGATAAATGGGGAAAATGATATTCTTGTATAAAAATCCTTTTTTTTTTCTTGCATTTTGTAAGAGTTACAGGGATCGAACATGTCTCGGTTTCTCTTATCCTGTCCCATTCCCTGGAGAGAAATAACCTTGTTAGTGTTATCCTATGTGTTATTAATTCAGGCCATAGAATGATAAGTTTTCTATTTATTAACAGGTGGACTATTTGAAGACAAAGCTACTAGAGAAATTGGAGCTTTCACTTACAGAAGTGCAGTTTATCCCTGAAGCAATGGAGAATGATTCTCACTCTGCTCACGAGGTAAGTAGTCCAGAGTATTATCCTTCGTTTGATGCACTTTTCTTCAAAATCTTAAACACGCTTTCATTTGCTATCCTGTTACTATCTTTGTTCACGTAAGATTTTGTTCAAATGCCACGTTGTGTGCGGCTCTTGTATGTAACTTTTAATTAATGGTCATAGTTTAGGTCATCCGTCCCCTTGGTGACAAACACACAAACAACGTTAAAATCATGTCTTAGAATAGCGTCTATGGTAAGATATAGATGGTTTGGTGAAGCGACATAGGGATATCAGATAGTCATGTTGGGTAATAAATTCTTGTAGAATATATAATTCGTCACAATATTTGGGAATATAGCTAATTCATGTGCAGAAAAAGGATATCAGTAGCTAAAAATGATCAAGTAGTGGACATAATATCCATGATTGATTCTGTCAAATTATTTGTTAAGAAATTAGGCCATGGTGAATTAGTAATGTACTTCCTCATTTCAAAATAATTCTTTTGTACTTTTAGTCTTCGCGCATTGGTTAAGAATGTCAGTAAATATTCTCAATTTCAAGACAAAAACAAATTCATTGAACAATATTACTCTCTAATAGTAATTCCATTACTGCTCTCTTATTCCACTTAATTGAGATACCCGATGACAATGATAAACTTAAAAAACGTAACTAACAACTTCTTGGTTTTCTAATAAAAACAAGCTAAAACTTTTGAAGTGGCAACTATTTTGAAAGGGAGTATGGAGTACGTTTTATCATTAGATGAATTTTACTACAAACTTCGAATTCATAGAGTCATCCATCCCGCGAGTAAGTGAGACAAAGTTTTGGTCATTGTAATGTTTCTGTTAAAGAACAATTATTTGGTGAAGGGGCGTTGCCTCATGCTATTATTTTACTTTTAGTTTTTCATATATGATATATCTTCGTTGGTAGTTATGGTAAGAAGACTGATGAATTCAGTGTACTTTTATGTCCCTATTTCCTAACATAGGAATCCATTCACGAGTTGGTGGAGGCCATTCGTGCATTCCGGGTAATATTTCCAGATTCAGAAAAGCAGTTAGTTAAACTTGCTCAAGACCTACTCACCAAGTTAGTATCTTTATGTTACAATGCAAAGTACTGTTAAATTTAACACAGTACATAAAATTTTCATTATATGCAAATTAACATTTTAATTGTTATTCAGGCACTTTCTAATTATAGAAGAGTATGTAAAGACACGGATTTGTTCGGAAGATCTACTTAGTGTTCTTAGTAAGTAATGTGATTATGTTACTGCATCACTCATTGATCTGTTAATTTTATTTCTTACATTAACTGAACACGTTTGTTTTCATTTTTCAGTTCATATTAGTTTTTTCTATAACCATCAAACAAAACTTATTATGATTCTTGTATCAATGATTTTGTGTAACGATATTTGTTTAACACGAATGTATGCAAGCGTTTTTTCTATCCTAGGTGATGATTTATTGCAATGCAGTGCATAACCCAATCGTATGTCTTATACAATGCATTAGACATTAAGCAAAATCTCGTCATCATCTCCATTTATTGGAGCTGTATATACATTGTGCTGAATCAAATTAATTACAAGAGATATAGTCTATAATATCATGCTTTTAAAACGCTAATAATTGTGTTCTCAAGAAATACTTTCAAAATTAAATATTAATATAAACAAGTGTTCAAATGTGTAATTTCATCTGGGAACAGGAGTTATCTGGAATGACGTGCTCCGAATGGATGAAGTCTTGGAGGAAGTATCTCTCTCTAATCATGCTCTTGAGGTCATCTGTCAAAGTTATTAGCTCCACTTTGATTTTAACTTATAGATGTTGCTTTTCAAGTCAGCATTCTCTTTTTCTCTTCACAATACAATCCCAATGAAAGTTACAGTTCAAAAAAGGATTTTTTCACCAATAAAAACTAAACATTTCCAGGCTACCAAGGATGCTGTCAAGCTGTATATTAGAAGTGCATTTTCTCATCTAACGCAAGACATCACAGGTTAGTTCAGGGGAAACTTCTAATTTTTAATTTAAGCATAAAATTTGAAATGTTTACATCGACGCACTATCGGAGAAAGGAGACAAAATCCTTAGACTGTTTGTGTTAATGATCATAAGCACAAAATGGACAATATTACATTGTCAACGATTCGAGTCTTATAAGGTTTGAAGCTTAATATACACACACACATATATACAATATTGCCTGATTTGTGCTAGCCCAAAAATAGTTGACAAACTGTTTGTGTAATAGTCACGCTCTGAGTTAGCTTCTGTTTGGTAGATCACCTCTTAAAAGTGCTGAAACGGGGTGGAGCAGAGGAGTACTCACTGGAAGTTGCCTTAGATGCTAGCATCAAAGCAGTTTTCGACGGAGGCAGGAACGTTTTGCTGGTAAACACATTGGTGTACCTAGACACGTAAAAACAAGATCATAATTATGCATGTATATACACAAAATATCGTTGTTAAAAAATTCAAATTATTTATGTTGTGTTGTTTAATTTAGGTTTAATCTTTCTCTCGATTATTTCAGGATATCCACAAAATTCTAGATGACAATTTAGAGATTGTAGATAAACTAAGAGAGTTAATAATTGATTGGGTTCAACAAGGATATCAAGACTTCTTTAGGGAACTTGAGGTTCAGTTCATATCGTTTTTAGGAAGAAACAATTCGTCAGCTACTCAAATTCATGGTTTGTCGGAGGGAGCTCAAGGTGACAAAGCCTTTCCTAGCCTTGTTCTAGTGTTGGCCCAACTGTCTGCTTTTATTGGACAAACTGCAATACCAAAAATCACCGAGGCAAGATTTCACTTGATTGCCTTATATTTGATATTTAATTCCTTGAAATAGAACAATTATTTGGTTAAATTTCCTTTGATATGTTTAGTAATGTATGCCTGAAAAATTGCCTTGCAATGTTCAGGAATTAGCAGCTTCCTTTTCTCATGGAAGTGTTGGAGGTTATGAATATGGACTGTCCTTTGTTCCTGGAGTGATCTCTCAAAAATTTAGGGCAGCTGGCGAAAAATTCTTGCAGCTGGTATATTTTAAAAACTTTCATAATTTATTTCAACATAACTGCAATTTCACACCCTTCCTCATTCTTACTCCTCCATTGCTTAATAACATAGTTATATCAAAGCCTGATCTCTATTTTGAAGGTTGGTTTCAGCAATGTTCTGCCCGATAATATTTTTCTTTCCAAATAAAGAAGATATTCGATATGGATATCCATATAGCTTTGGCCAGTATTATGATAAGTACCAAGCACTAATTCACTTTCAAAAACTAGTTATTAAAAGGAGAACTAAACACTTAAATATACTTGATGTGCGACTAAGGCACCCCATAATACCCAAGTTACTTTTATATTCTTGTGTCCTTTTCTTAATGTTAGGTGCAGTTTCACTTGAACAGCATAGTTGTTCCATCATATTTCACTTCATTCATCTTGTAAAATAATTCAAACAACGAAACGTAGCATCATTCTATTCTTTTCCAAATATCAGGACATAGCTCTAGGGACTTCGTGTCCAAGTGAACAAATTAATTGCCTAACTTTATTGATGTTTCTATGCTATATCACTCTTTCTTGAGTGCTTTTGTTTTAAGTTCAAGGGGAATTCATTATCTCATACTCTTATTGCAGTACGTACCTTTAATATATTTACCCTTATACCTCTTCCTTTTCTTAATAGACTTTCCTCTATTAAAATAACAATGTACAAGTTCAGTAGCATTTACAGATTCTTTATTTTATTCTTTTTAGTACATAAATATGAGAACTCAGAAAATATCACTTCTCCTGAAGAAGAGGTTTGCCACACCCAACTGGGTTAAGGTCAGTATGTTCTGTCGTTTGTTTCAAAAATAAAAATACCAATTCTATCTTTGAAAGAATTTGAAAATGAAGTTGTTGCTTTGCTTTGTTTGCACAGCACAAGGAACCGAGAGAAGTCCATATGTTTGTTGATTTATTTCTACAAGAGGTGGGCACTTTCAAATCAAATGCTTTTTTGTATCTTTTCAGTCTTTTAAGTTGTTTGAGGATTGTTCTCGAATAGTGATTTTATTTTATTTTTCTGAGTTTTAATACTTACATTTTTTATTTATCTTACTTGATGTTACAGCTCAAAATTACGGGTAATGAAGTGAAGCAGATTTTGCCTCAAGATTTGACGAAGCACCGAAGAGCTGATAGTAATGGAAGCTCGGCTTCATCAAGAAGCAACTCTTTCCGGGAGGAGAAGGAGAAGTTGAATCGCTCTAATCTTCAGAAGGGAAGGAGCCAACAGCTTTTGGAAACACACCTAGCGAAGCTGTTTAAGCAAAAGGTTGAAATTTTCACAAAAGTAGAATATACACAGGTATTGAACATCCATCATGTTAGTGATGCAAAATTTAAATAATTGGTTGCAAACTGCTTTTTATCAATCTTTGCTTGCAAACTGCAGGAATCAGTCGTTATGACCATTGTTAAATTGTGCCTTAAAAGTTTACAAGAATATGTTAGGATCCAGACTTTTAACCGGAGTGGATTCCAGCAAATTCAATTGGATATTCAGTTCTTGAGGACTCCATTGAAAGAAATAGTTGAAGATGAGGCTGCAATGGACTTCTTGCTTGATGAGGTTGGAAAAAATAATGGTTCAACTACTTTTTTTTTTTTTTTTTTATTTTTATTTTTTAATTTTTTTTTTTTTTTATTTTTTTTTTTTTTATTTTTTTTTTTTTTTTATTTAAAAAATTTTTTTATTAATTTTTTTTGGTCTCCCCCATTTTTGAAAGTTTTTAATGT